>Ga0207701_10001861_pt1 | contig 21955 bp, 21 predicted proteins | sample KBSSwiSSwithPhiX_FD_184294 | JGI IMG/M metagenome (GOLD analysis project Ga0207701, IMG submission 184294) | Switchgrass rhizosphere bulk soil microbial communities from Kellogg Biological Station, Michigan, USA, with PhiX - S5 (SPAdes) (version 2) | ecosystem: Environmental > Terrestrial >... | reverse complement strand
TTCCAACAGACGATAACTGCTTCCGTCTACCAGGGCGTGAAGAGAACATTCTGTTCCGCGCAAGAAATCTTCGACCACGATCCGTCGACCTGCGTCGCCAAAGCGCCCCCGGGTCATCATCTCATCGATGGCCGATCTCGCCTCGGCAGCGTCAGCAGCAATGATTACTCCTTTTCCCAGAGCCAGGCCGTCCGCTTTGATCACAACGGGAAATTCCAGTCGTTCGCAGTAATCCAGCGCGTCCTTGCTGTTGGTAAACGTCCGTGCTTCGGCGGTAGGAATTTTCTGCGCGCGCATCAGCTCTTTTGCGAAAATTTTGGAGGCCTCAATTCGGGCCGCCGATTTCGTCGGGCCAAACGCGCGCAATTTTTCGGCGGCAAAAAGATCGACAATCCCTGCGGCAAGCGGATCGTCGGGACCGACCACCGTCAGGTCGATGCGATTTTCCCTGGCGAACCGAACCAGCGCCTTCAAATCACCGACGGAAATTGCAACGTTTTCGGCAATCTCCGCAGTGCCTGCGTTTCCAGGTGCGCAGAAGATCCGCTCCGCATGCGGAGATTGCGCGATCTTCCACGTCAGAGCGTGTTCACGGCCGCCGCCGCCAATGATCAGAATTTTCATGGCGAATTGATTTGATTGTAGAGGCAGGCGCGTCGGCTGCAAAGGCTTCGAAACTCGCAGGCGTCACGCTCCAGCGACGGATTTTATCAATGTTCCAAACTTTCCGCGTAACAGGCGACCTACCAGGGGCCCTGGTTGCCAGCCGACTCGAGAACCCCTACACCGGGAGCAACGATTTCGTGATTACGCTACCCGAGCCGGTGACCCTTTCTGAGGGCCACTACTGGGTCTCGGTCCAGGCGCGGCAGGATATTACTCAAGCTGGTTTTTGGTTGTGGCATAATCGCACTATCCAATCGAACGCTGGCGCTGCCTGGCAAAACCCCGGCAACGGTTTCGGCACCGGCTGCGTCATTTGGGTTCGCAAGATTGCCTGTGCTTCGTTAGGCGAGACTGCTCCCTGACCAGGTGTTCCGGCTTATCGGAACAAGCGGCGGCGGTACTCCAACCCCAACTCCTTCGACAACCCCGACACCAACGCCAACGGCAACAGCGACTCCTACACAGACTCCGACCCCAACACCAGTTGCGACAGCTACACCTACACCCAGACCTACCCCAACACCCAGACCTCGCCCAAGCCCGCCGCCGCGCCCGACACCGCGGCCATAAAACTTAATGAGGTCGGCAACAAAGATGACCGCTTATGAAATGCGATGACATGTGGTCATCCTAAAAGCCGTGATGTGTCGCCGCACCTCACGTCAATGCGCGTTGCTCGACGAGTGACTCGGATCCGAATCAGTCAACTCAGTCCCGTCTCGATACAATTACCGACCGTCGCACGCTCGGCGCCACGTCCATTTCGGATTGGTAACAGGGTTGTTACGACTCTCTGCTTGATGCAACGAACTCTCGCGTTATGAAGGCTTGGAAATAAACGAAGAGAGACAGCTATGCAAATGAGCAGCGATAAATGTTGCCCATTGAACGCTTACTTCCATGCGATCTGTGCGACGGCAATCATGTTGGCCTTTGTCGTCAGTGGACGCACGGTGCAGGCATTCGATGGAGACCTTGATCCGACATTCGGGACCGACGGCAAAGTGCTGACCGATTTCGATCACAGCACCGACATCGCTAACGCCGTGGCGATCCAGGCCGATGGCAAGTTAGTCGTGGTAGGGACAATTTATCAAGACAATGATTTTTCGGATGAGGACTTCGCCGTTGCTCGACACAATCCGGATGGCACGCTGGACAAAACGTTCGGCGTCGGCGGCAAGGTGCAAACAGATTTCCCCGGCCTCGCTGCGGTGGCGTCATCGGTGGTCGTTCAACCCGACGGCAAGATCGTTGTCGCGGGCGGCGCCTTTCCGCTTTTTACATTTGCTGGCGACTTCAAAGTCGCGCGCTATAACCCGGATGGGTCGCTGGATACATCCTTTGGGGACGGTGGCATCGTGACAACGACTTTTCCCGAAGGTAGTTACGCGTCCGACGTGGCCTTGCAGGCTGACGGTAAGATCATTGCCGCCGGGACCGTCTTCGTAGATTTCAATCCGGGTGAATCTTCCAATACCGATTTTGCGCTGGCTCGCTACAACCCGGATGGAACCCCGGACGCCACCTTTGGCAATGGCGGTCAGGTTTCAACCGATTTTCTCGGTTTGGAAGACGATGCCTTTTCAGTTTTGATCCAACCCGACGGAAAGATTGTCGCGGTCGGCTCCGCCAATGATCCTGCAACCTTCTACGACTTCGCCGCTGTGCGTTATCTCAGTAATGGCACCCTCGATACGACATTCGGCGTGGCTGGAAAAGTGCACACCGACTTCGGCGATCAAAACTTTGATCGCGCGCGCTCGGCCGCGCTTCAACCCGATGGCCGGATTGTCGCTGCTGGATTCGCTATCTCTCAAAACGGAGGAATCCAGAATTTCGCTGTCACACGATATACTTCCAACGGAGTTCTCGATACCAGCTTCGGTACCGACGGAATGACGCAGATCGATTTCGGCAGTTGCTGCCAGAGCGCAAACAAAGTTCTTCTGCAGCCCGATGGCAAAATTATCACCGTCGGTTACGCGAACACAGAATCATCCGATTCCGATTTTCTGCTGGCGCGTTTGACCTCGGACGGCCCACTCGATCCGACCTTTGGCGCCGGTGGCAAAGTGCGGACTTCGTTTGGTGATCTCAATGGCGGAGCCAACGGCGCTGTTCTGCAGCCCGATGGGAAAATTGTGGCTGTCGGTTTCCAAGCGACCGGCCTCGAGCTTTTCGCTGACTTTGCACTGGCTCGGTACCTCAACGGCGAAGGTCCTCCACCGCCGACGCCCACACCCACTCCTACACCTATAGCAACGCCCACGGTTACACCTAGCGCGACACCTACTCCTACCCCTACCGCAACACCTGGACAGACCCCACGACCACGGCCGACGCCGCGGCATCGCCCGGCGCCACCGCCACGGCCATAGCACGCTAAGGCACAAGCCCTTATTGGAGGAGCAAACAATGGTAGGGATGTCGCAATTACGGCATCCCTACCAGACCCTCACTCCGATCGCGATTCGGTTGGTAAGATTGGCAACTCCAATTTCTCGGTATGCCGAATGACTGTGAGCCTGGCGCTAACACCAATTTGTTCGCCCACTAAAACTTTATGCAGATGGTGCACGCTTCCGATGGGCTGATCGTTGAACGCAACAATCAGATCCCCTTCGCGCAAACCAGTGCGCTGGGCGGGACTATTCTTCTCCACCGAAACAACCAGGACAGCTGTCTCCAGAGGCAAACCATAAAATCGTACGATCCGCCGGTGAATTGGCACGTTTTGCCCAGCGACGCCGATATAACCACGGCGGATTCGTCCATCGCGGATCAGCCAGCCAGCAACCAATCTGGCCGTGTTGCTGGCGATCGCGAAGCAGATGCCTTGCGCCGGTCGAATCATGGCCGTGTTTACACCCACTACTTCGCCTGCTGAATTAACCAGTGGTCCGCCGGAGTTTCCGGGATTCAGCGCGGCATCGGTCTGAATAATGTTGTCGATCAATCGGCCCGACTGCGCGTGCATCGAGCGACCGAGTGCGCTGATTACGCCAGCAGTGACGCTCGCCTGGAAGCCGAGAGGATTTCCGATCGCGATCACCAGCTGGCCGACACGCAAATCTTCGGAATCGGCCAGACGCACATAGGAAAGCTGCGGCGCATCAATTCGAATGACCGCAAGATCGGTGTCCGGATCGTCGCCCGCCAGTAGCGCCGGATATTCGCGTCCATCGGGCAAGTTCACAGTAATGGAATTCGCCGCATGAACGACGTGGCTATTGGTCAGAATGAATCCATCAGGAGTGATAATAAAACCCGATCCGTTACCGCTGAGCTCGCGCGTCCCGCGCTGGATGTTGATGCGTTGTTTGACGTCGATGTTTACCACCGCAGGGGAAACACGCGCAACCGCACTGACCACGGTACGCGAATACGCATCGAGCAAGACGGAATCGTCCTGACCCGGTTCCGCCTCGACTTCCTTACTCGTCGGCGATGGAGCATCCGACTCCGCCGCGTTTAAGAGAAAATCCGTCGGGGCAGCGTTTTCCTTCGTAAAAGATGCAATTGTCATACCGTAAATTTCGGGCGGACAAACCGGCAGTCAAGTACATGTCGAGTCAGTCTATACAGCTCTTATCGACTGTTACTCTCTCCTTGCGCGTCAACCGGAATTGTTTTACACAGGAGCGTGCGAAAAGCTTCCTCCGCCCCTTCGGTTCTGGATGCGCAGTGTCCTTCCCGGCTCGTGCTCGACCGAATTGCTGATAAATGGACGGCTCTCATTATCCAGATTCTGGCGCACGGAACAATGCGTTACGCTGAGTTACAGCGTGAGATCGGCGGCATTTCGCAAAAAATGCTGACGCAGACACTGCGCAGTCTCGAGCGCGACGGGCTGGTGCACCGTACGGTTCATCCCGTGGTGCCTCCAAAAGTAGAGTACTCTCTCACGAGGCTGGGCCGAACCTTGATCGAACCGCTGCACTCACTTTGTCGCTGGTCGGAAAAACATCTCGCTGAGCTCCAGGCGAATCGCGCGCGGGCAAGGGCTGCAGCTGCGGTCGCTGACCGCGCCTGATTGAGGTATTTTTCGCGCCAGCCAGTGTTAACTACGGCTGGCAACTAGCGTTCTGGTCATGCATCAAGCAGAAATTATCGTTCTTCTGTTCACGGTCGTCGCCGTATCAGTTTTTGTCGCGCGCAAGATGGCGCTGCCGTACCCGGTTGTACTGGTGCTTGTCGGGTTGGTCTTGAGTTTCGTTCCGCGTCTGCCGGAGGTAAAACTGGATCCAAACATCGTTTTCTATTTCTTTTTGCCGCCCCTGCTTTATCCAGCCGCATTGTTCACTTCATGGCGTGATTTTCGGCGAAATCTGCGGCCAATCGTAACGCTCGCTATCGGGTTGGTACTTTTCACGATGGTCGTCGTCGCCTCCGTGGCGCACGCACTTATTCCATCCCTGCCGTGGGCGGCGGCTTTTGCCTTGGGCGCAATCGTTTCTCCTCCTGATGCAGTTGCGGCCACGAGTATCATTCGCCGGCTGGCAGTGCCGCACCGGACCGTCAGCATTTTGGAAGGCGAAAGCCTGTTGAACGACGCCACAGCGCTGGTGGCGTTGCAGTTTGCGGTCGTAGCGCTGATGACAGGCAAATTCTCACTTGGCCAGGCATCGTTGCGTTTCGTCTGGGCTGCTGCGGGCGGAATCGGACTTGGCTTGCTCGTAGGCGTCGCGATTCGATGGGTGCAGCGACATCTCGATGATCCGCCGGTCCAAATCACTATTTCATTACTCACGCCGTTTCTCGCGTATTTGCCGGCAGAACGCTTGCACGCCTCGGGCGTTTTGGCTGTGGTCGCCGCCGGAATTTATCTTGGCTGGCATTCTCCATTGATGGTGACGCCGCGGTTTCGATTGCAGGCGTTCGCCTTCTGGGAAATCGTGGTGTTCCTTCTGAACGGTTTTGTTTTCACGGCGATCGGTCTTCAATTGCCGGGAATTTTGAGATCGCTGGGAGGGGGGTCTCTTCTTTCGCCCCTTCAGAATGCGCTTCTCGTCTGCGCTGCGGTGGTGCTGGTACGGATCGCGTGGGTTTTTCCGGGCGCATATCTGCCTTTTCTGCTGCACAAGAGCGTGCGTCGGCGCGAGCCGCTCCCGAGGTGGCAGGATGTGGCGGTCATGGGCTGGTCGGGAATGCGCGGGGTCGTCTCCTTGGCCGCCGCATTTGCGCTGCCCTATGTTTTACCGAACGGCAGCCCGTTCCCCGGAAGGAACTACATTTTGTTTCTGACCTTTGCCGTGATTTTGGTGACCCTGTTGTTCCAAGGCTTGACGCTACCGATTGTGATCCAAAACCTTTGCATCAAAGCCGATAATTCAACTGATGAAGAGGAGCGAACCGCACGGTTAAAAGCCAACCAGGCGGCAATCGAATCGATCGAAAAGCTGCGCGCCAGCGGCAAGTTTTCGCCCGACACAGTGGATCGTTTGCGCGCCGAGTACGACGAGCGCGTCGAGCAGCTGCACCTTTGCGCCGAAAACCCCGACGATTGCCGGGGCGAGATCGCGACACCACAATATCAGCGTTTGCAACGCCAGGCGCTTCGTGTTGAAAGACAAACCATCATCCAGCTACGAAACGAGCGCGTGATCAACGACGATGCGTTGCGGCGTATTCAGCGTGACTTGGACCTTGCAGAAGCGCGCCTCACAGGAAATTAAAATTGTTAAGTATTGAGGTTTAAGAGCAAGAGCCAGTGTCCCTACCACTTAAAACCCAAGACTTGGCATACTAAAAACCGTACCGTGCTGGCCATTTCCTGGCGGGCCCGCCGAGCCGCGCAGCACAAGTTTTCAGTTCTTTCCTGAATACTTTAGCCAGATGCGATCGCACACCATCTGTCAGGCGAAGCTTTTCCATCTTTGTCCAACTGTTGTAATCCGCCGTTAATCCGGTGCCTGGCTTGTCTGGATCAGCACCCAGAAAACGAAGGATGGAGCGGCGCAATTCAGCGGGATTGCTTTGCAGATCATCAAAGAAATAAACGCGAAACTGCTCTGAATCGACGTAACGTTTCCATCGCGCGACGACGGCACTCGGATATGAACGCAAGAGCATCCCTCGGCGGGACAGATTCCGATTGACTTCTTTGATGTCGGTCGCATCAAACGGCTCAATTTGATGATAGTGCACTTCCATGGACAAATGCGACCAAAATCGCTCAACCGGATCACGCGCCAAAAAAATCACCTTCAAGTTCGAGAAGTATCCCACAACTTGCCGAATGATTTCGTCACTGAGCGTCGAATAATTTGGCGAAATATCACCTGAAAATAGTGATGCCTTGGGTTCAAACAGTCGCCCATAATTTTCGAGGTCGATGCCTGGTTCAGCGCTAAGACTCTGGAGCTGTTCCAGAAATCGACGATCGCGCTCGTCTCTGCAACGCGGATAAGCTGCGCGTTGAACCCTGCTTAGTTGATCGAAGTAATGCAGTTCCTTTACAGGAGGCATCCAGAAATCGGGATGAGAATCGAGTTGCTGATAAAGCCAGGTGGTTCCGGCTTTATGAGCTCCGATACACAGAAAATCCGGCTCTGCACCGCGAGTACGAGACTTCTTTCCTTCCTCAAGTGATCCAATCACACCAGAACAGGATGTCGAGGTCGTCCATGAATTGCACGAAGAGGAGCACTAGGGAAAAACCATATCGTGCGGGCCACCGTTTCGCCGGCCCGCCCAGTTCTGCGGCGCAGTCTTTCAGTTCCTCTTCGAAAAACTGCGCGACGCACGCTCGCACTTTGTCAGTCAACGGAAGTTTTTCATTCCCTCCCTGGCCGTTGTAATCCGCTTTGAGCGGACCGCTCGGTTTGTCTGGATTGGCGCCTAGAAAACTGAGAATGGAACGCCGTAATCCAGCAGGGTTCTCTTTCAAGTCCTCGAAGAAATAGATGCGAAACAGATCGGCGCGAACGTAGCGCCGCCAACGTCTGACGATCTTGCTTGGGTGGGAACGAAAGAACACGCCCGGGCTGAGCAAATTGTTCAAGACTTCATCAGGATTGGTTGAGTCAAAAGGGGCGATATTTTGGAGCCGCACGCCCATGGATAGCTGCGACCAGGCTCTGTCAACCGGATCACGAGCCAGAAAAATGACTTTCAGATTTGGGAAATAACCGACGATTCTCTCAATGAGTTCGTCATTCAGCATGGAGTAACCAGGAGTAATGTCCCCCGAGAGAAGCGCCCTTTTAGCGGCGAACAGTCGAGAGTAGTTGCCCAGATTGATGTAGGGCAGCGCGCTGAGTTCCACTAATCTCGCTAGAAACCATTGGTCGCGGTCATCCTTGCAACGGGGAGGATTCTGACGTTTGACCCGACTCAGCGAATCGAAGTAATGCACCTCCTTTACCGGCGGCATCCAGAAATCTGGATGCAACGTGAGTTGGTGAAAAAGCCACGACGTTCCAGCTTTCTGGGCACCCACGCACAAGAAATCCGGGCAGGCACCACCCAAGTGATTATCCTCTCCGTTTTGATGGTCACTTACGCGAGGTTTAAATGGCCAGACCGAACGCATGGCCGCGTTATATTCCATGGCGCGGTCAAAAGCAAGAGCGAACCACGCTGGGCCCGCGCTCTCAAATTCGCGATGGTTGACCTTCAGAACGACGATCTGTCAAACGTCGTTCGACCTGTCAGCTTCGTGGCGCGCGCCCATGAAAGAAATCATCAAGAGCGCGATTGTAATACATCCAGCCTTTGGCTGTGAGATGACTTTCGTGAGGGATAAGAAAGGCTGGGTCCTCATCGTGTGCCTTAAATTCCACTAACGGAAAATGATATCGCTGCACCAGTGCCTGAAGCTTCACGTAATAATCTTCGCGAGCCGATCGCGAGATGCCCGCGTGGTCGTAAAAATTTCCGCCTATGGGCATGCTAAGAATTAGCGGCCGTGCGTGGACCCGCGCGAGCATGCGCAAAAGCAACTCCAGGTTTTTCCATCCAGGTGACGCGTTCAAATCATTACAGAAGGCCGCGTCACGAGATCCAGGAATGGCGAATCCATCGAAGCTTGGAGTCTCTTTAACGTTGCTTGAGCCAGCGGGCTTCGTTTCGCTTACCTTTGCAATCAGCTTCGACCAGTCGAGTGCTTCCGGACGCAGTCGCGGAGCTGGCTTGATCCGATCACGAATGTAATTGAGCGCTGCAAAATGATCCTGGAATGTCATCAAGGCGGTCTGCAACTTTCCCGCTGGCCAAAGCGCGCAGAAGATGAGCCGATCGAGCCAACCTCCGGACGCCAGCCGCATCAACGCAAATTTAAGCAATGGCCTCCCTTCGAGGGTGCTCGGAGATTCAAGCATGCGTGAAGCGATCTCCCGCTTCAGCTCGAAATTCAGCCCGGTGCCAAATATCGTTTTGCTCGCTGCCATCGGCGAAAAATTTGCCTGGTAACCCTTCCATCCGGATTTGACCTTCAAAAACCAACCGGGTGAAAGTGAGATAACAAGTTTTTTGCCACGCAAGTCCGAGCCGAGTGCGCCGACTTTTTGCAACATGACCAACAGGTTTGCGCCGCCACCACCAACTGGCGAAATTTGAAAACCTGTTGGCGCACTGCGAAAAAAAAGATTAGCCCTGTCCTGAACCGACGGGACTATCAGTTCCGAGGTGCCATAAAGCGGCAGTACATTCGGCGCGTTTACAGCAGCGCGCTGAAAGGCGAGTCCCTGGTTCTTAAGCGGAAACAACTCCGGTGCAGTGGAGGAAACGGTGGTGCGTTCCAGATGAACGGCAACCAGCCGTCCAGCAAACAACAGGACCGCGGCCAGGGCACAGGCAACGACGCCGGAGAATAAATGCGGCGTGCCTCTTTTGTTGTCGTCGCGCGCCATAATGTCTCGAAGTTATTTTCGTCATTCAGCGTTGCAATTGATTTCATGTCATACGTACCAATCGCCGGGACGGCCCTGAGTGTTTATTTTCTCGACCTGGCGGGATGAGAAAGAGAGCAATTCGTTCGACAATTGAATCCGACAAATCAGATTGAAATGGGAAACATGAGGGGTTGCCGCATTTTTTTTCTTTCACCCGCCTACGCCGGTGGAGAACGAGCACGCATGATACTGAGCGACCGGGCGGAATTCGAACTCGCGCGGAAATTGCGCAGCAAACGCGGCGCGCCAATCGCGGAGGTGTTCACCTTTCTTAGTGGGCTCTATTTTCGCGGCAAGATCGCTTACGCGAGTTCGTTCGCGCGGCCGGCGACCGGAACTCCCGGCGTATTTGTGATCACGCCCACTCGCGGGCTTGTCGATGCCGGAACGCGGATCCGTCTCGATGACCTGCGTGAATTCGCAACCGTCGATATTCAGAGTGACGATCCGCGCTTTCGAGCACCGATTGAGCGAGACGCGCGTGCTCTCGCAAAAAAACTGCCAACTCGTAGCGAGATCGTCCTTCTCGGCAGCATTGCTACAGGAAAATATGTGAACGTTCTGCTCGCGAGTTTTGGCGACCGGCTCCGATTTCCGGTTGACTTCGTCGGTCGCGGCGACATGAGCCGTGGCGGATTGATGTTACGCTGCGCAGCAGATCGGCAGGAGCTTCCATACATCGCAGTGGCAGGCGCGATTGTTAACGGGAAACGCCCGCCCAAGCTCCCTCCGCGGAGATACCAGCCCACGTTTCGATAGAGGTTTTTCTCGTTTATTTGTTTTGCGTCCCAGGCCAGGGTTGCCTTATCTTAACTTGCTGCTTCTCGGCAGCTTAATTTTCCCGAATGATATGGACGTTAGCGGCACGATCGGCGCGATTCTGAGTCAGAAAAGCAAAGACATTTTTTCCATTACGTCCGACGCAACGGTTTCTGAGGCGATTCGAATGATGGACGAAAAAAATGTCGGCGCGTTGTTGGTGATGGATGGAGACAGGTTGAATGGGATCATTTCCGAGCGCGATTATACCCGCAAAGTTTTTCTCCGTGGAAAACGTTCCCGGGAAACGAAAGTTTCCGAAATTATGTCAACCAACGTGACGGTTACGCATCCGCGCGAACCTGTGGAGAAATGCCTGCGCCTGATGACTGACAAACATGTTCGCCATCTGCCTGTGGTCGAAGCGGATCAAGTGGTTGGCGTGATTTCGATCGGGGACCTCGTGAAACACGTGATTTCCTGCCAGCAGGCGGCCATTGCACATTTGGAAAACTATATCCACGGCGGATACGCAGCAGGGTAAGGGTCGGCATCGCTGATGCGGGTCCGCGATCGCTGGTCGCGGCTACAACTTCCAGACGGTTTCTCCAGCTACAATTGTTCGCACCGCGCGACCTTTCAATTTCCAGCCATCAAACGGCGAATTGCGCGAGGCCGAGTGAAATTGGTCGACGCGAACCGTCCACGCCAAAGCCGGATCGATTAGAGTGATGTCCGCGCGTGCGCCCGCAGAGAGACTGCCGGAATCCAGCTTTAATAATCGTGCCGGCTCGACTGTGTACATCTCGATCAAACGTGCGATATCGATCCTGGCGTGTTTGTGCACGAGCAGATCGATGAAAAGGCCGAGCTCGGTCTCCAACCCAACGATCCCGAATGGCGCGATGTCGAACTCAACTTCCTTTTCGAAATCGGCGTGCGGCGCGTGATCGGAACACAAGATCGACAAGGCGCCATCGGCGATGCCCTCGAGCAGCGCATTAACGTCTGTTCGCGAGCGCAGCGGCGGGTTCACTTTGCAGTTGGTATCGAAATTTTGGATCGCTTCGTCAGTTAGTGCGATATGATGCGGACAGACCTCACCGCTTATTTTTACGCCGCGCGCCCGCGCTTCTCGGAGCAATCGCACACTCCCGGCTGTACTGATGTGCTGGCAATGAATCGGATGATCGCAAAGTTCCGCGAGCAAAATGTTGCGCATCACTATTGCTTCTTCGCCGGCAGCCGGCCACCCGGGTAACCCAAGAAGCGTGCTCCAATAGCCCTCATGCACGACCCCATTGCCGACCAAATTGTAGTCCTGACAATGATCGAGCACCAGTAAACCGACCATGCGCGCATATTCGACGGCGCGCCGCATGACTTCGTGATTTTGAATGCAATGACCGTCGTCCGTGATCGCTACAACGCCTGCCTGTGCAAGTGAGCCGATCGGCGCGAGTTCTTCACCTGCGAGATTTTTTGAAATTGAGCCGCTTGGCAAAACATTCACGCACGCGATGGCCGACGCCCTATCTTTTATCCATGCAATCGTGCCCGCATTGTCCGGAACCGGCGACGTATTTGGCATGCAAACAATGGTGGTGAATCCGCCGGCCGCTGCCGCGCGTGCACCCGACTCAATCGTCTCCTTGTGACTGAATCCGGGCTCGCGCAGGTGCACATGCATGTCGATCAAACCGGGCGCAACGATCAAACCTTTCGCGTCAATCTCTTCAATTTCCGTTTTCCCGCCGCGGCGAGTCAGCTCCGCGCGAATTTCGGATTTCGAGCCGACGACCTTTCCATTCGAGATGTAAAGATCGGCGATTCCATCCCGCTTGTTTGTGGGATCGATAATTCGACCGTTTCGAATGATTGTGGTACTCATCCCGAGACCCCTCCGCAGAGGTAGAGAACAGCCATGCGCACTGCCAGACCGTTGGTGACCTGATCGAGAATGACGCTCTGCAATCCGTCGGCCACCTCGCTGTCGATCTCGACGCCGCGGTTGATCGGGCCGGGATGCATGATCAGACAGTCGGGCTTCAAAAGCTTTGCGCGCTCTTTGGTCAACCCAAACAAGCGAATGTATTCGCCGATGCCGGGAAAATATTCTCTACGCTGGCGTTCGTGCTGGATGCGCAACAGGTTGACCACATCGGCTGTTGGCAGCACATCCTCGATCTTGTACGAAATCTCGGCGCCAAGTTTCTCAAATTCGCGCGGCACAAGCGTGCTTGGCCCGACCAGCGTCACGTGCGCACCCAGCTTGAGCAGGCCGAAAATATTCGAGCGCGCAACGCGACTAAACAGAATGTCGCCGACGATCGCCACGCGCAGTCCTGCGATTTTTCCTCTGCGCTCGCGAATGGTGTACAGATCGAGAAGCGCCTGCGTCGGATGCTCGTGTGCGCCGTCACCTGCGTTGATCACGCTCGCCTTGAGCCGATTTGCCAAAAACTGCGGTGCTCCGGCAGAGCTGTGACGCAAAACGAGAATGTCGGCGTGCAGTGCTTGCAGATTGCGCGCCGTATCTTTGAGCGTTTCGCCTTTGGTCAGGCTGGAAGTGGTTACCGAGATATTGATTACGTCCGCGCTCAATCGAAGCGCCGCCAGCTCGAAAGATGTGCGGGTACGCGTGCTCGGCTCGACAAAGAAATTCACCAACGTCTTTCCACGCAGCGACGGCACCTTTTTGATCTCGCGGGTACCGACTTGTTTGAACGCGTCAGTGGTCTCCAGGATGAAATTGATTTCGTCTGCCGAAAGTTCGCGCAGGCCTAGCAAATCTTTTCGGGTCCAGCGCGTGGTCATTGTTCCCCTTCCAGCCATACCGCATCCGGTTTCTCATCGGTTTCTTGAAGCTGGACCTTCACCTTTTCGTTACCTGAGGTCGGCAAATTCTTTCCGACGTAATCGGGGCGGATCGGCAGCTCGCGATGGCCGCGGTCGATTAGTACTGCGAGCTGAATCCGAGACGGCCGTCCAAATGAGTTGATGGCGTCCATGGCGGCGCGCACAGTGCGGCCCGTGTAAAGAACGTCATCCACAACAACGACGGTGCGCTCCTCCAGTGGTAGAGGGAGTTTCGATTCCCGCACGATCGGCAATTCCGAGCGCGTTCCCACGTCATCGCGATGCATCGCCACGTCAATGACGCCGGTTTCAACATTGATCTTCCGGATCTGGTGAATGAAAGCGGCGATGCGCTGGGCGATTTCCACCCCGCGCGACGGAATTCCCGCCAGCACGACGTGAGGCAGTTCCGGGTTTCGCTCAATAATCTCGTGCGCAATTCGTTGAAGCGCTCTACGAATTGCCTGCGCGTCCATCATTGGGACCGCGGCAGCAGATGTTCTTTGTTTTGCTTGTTTCATGCGTTTCCTTGGCGACCTCGCGGGATCGCATTAAAGGAACAAAAAAATTAGGAGGCGGACTTTTCGGTGCGCGCCTCCTTTCTTCGTCGCTCTCGCCAGTTGGAGCGATGTTTCACGATCCAATCCAGCAAGGCCTTTTCAAAGCCGATGTCTTTTCCGGCTTTCTCGCTTTCGATCCACTTATGTCTCAGGATCTCGGCACGCTCCGCCAGAAACTCCTTGTAGAGCACCGAATTCTTAACGAATTGAGAGTGAGCCTCCTCTGAAGATGGCATCTCTGGGTTCTCTTTCATGAAATTGGACATGAGTCAACAAAATCGAAGCAGTTAAATTCGACGTGCCAACCGCCCTATTTATTTAACTGTCCGTTCCAATCACGGTTGCGGACGCCCTCACTACGGCAGTGCCTTGCGAAGATTTCCGGCAATTTTTTTGAACTCGGCTGCTACGGGAGACTCTTGATCTTCTCCCACAATTGGAATCCCTCGATCCCCCGACTCTCGGGTGGGGATATCGATTGGGATTTGGCCAAGCAATGGGACGCGGAGTCGTTTCGCTTCGCGCTCGCCGCCCCCGCTACCAAAAATATTGTACCGTTTACCGTCGGAGGGAGATGCGAAATAACTCATGTTCTCGATGATCCCAAGCACAGGCACATTGACCTTCTCGAACATGGTTGCGGCTTTGCGAGCATCGATGAGTGCCACTTCCTGAGGCGTGGTTACCACAATCGCGCCGGAAAGCGCGACTGTTTGAACGATGGTGAGCTGAATGTCACCGGTGCCAGGAGGCAGATCCAGTACCAGATAATCCAGTTCGCCCCATTCCACTTGCCGCAGAAATTGCTGCGTATAACGAGTGACCATCGGCCCGCGCAAAATTGCCGGCGAAGTATCGTCGAGCAGAAATCCCATCGACATCAGCCGCAATCCGTATTGCTCGATCGGGACGATTTTGTTTTCTTCCGTCGCCATTGGCCTCTCGCGCGTCCCGAACATCAACGAAATGCTCGGGCCGTAGATGTCGCAATCGCATAGGCCGACGTGCGCGCCGGATTGCTCCAGGGCGACCGCCAGATTCGCCGCGACAGTCGATTTGCCCACTCCGCCCTTACCGCTTGCCACCGCGATCACGTGTCTGATTCCCGGGATTCGGGTCGCTCCCATGCCGGTGCCTGCACCTGCGGGCGGCGCATGAATATCGATCAGAATCTTTGCGGTCTGGACACCGCCGATGGTTCGCAGCGCTTTTTCAGCCTCGCTCTTAATTGCCGCCGGAACGTTTGGATCATTCGTCGCCAGGGCGATCTGTACTTTGACTTCCCCATTCTCGATCTCGACCGATTTCACAAGGCCGAATGAGACAATATCGCGTGTGAAGCCGGGATATTTCACCGACTTCAACGCGTTCTTCACCTGTTCCTCAGAAATCGACATGTCAGAAACTTACGCGCGGCGCGGCTAGAGGTAAACCGTCCTTAAAAACGCGTTGAGGATAACGCGTTCCACTTGAATGTGCTCAAGGTTATCGGTCTTGATAATCCATTTTGTAGCGAATCTGATAGTCGTTTCCGCCAGAGGGGCGAGAAGGTTGCTGGCCCGCTCTCGCCACAAGGTCCGGGTTTTGCCAGTCAGACCAGGCGCGATATTTCGTCTTCATTGGATTGGCCGGCAGCTTGAGCCGGAAAATTTTGTCCTCCTGACCAGGAAATTTTAGAACGAAGAGACGCTGCGAAGTTCGGAAATAAAGTTCGACGTAGCCCGCGCGCACGCCTGGGTCTTGAGGCGCATCGGTGTGCCAGTAACCTGGCATTGCGTTGCGATCGGTATCGAGCTCGGGCTGAACATTCGCGAGACTTTCGACGGACTGCCCAGCCGGCGGTTTTACTTCAAACTCAAGCTGCGGCGTCGGCCCATTGATGTTCAAGACATGCGGTTGACCGGCATACCAAATTCCAAAACCGGACACCGCAATAATAGCGAGCGAGAAACAAACGGAGATCAACCCGATGAAAAGCCAAAGTCCTCGTGTGCCGCGCCAGTAAAGCGTGAGAAGAATCAGGCCCGGTGCAAGGACGCACGTCACCAGCAGCGCGATCGCAACGGCAAAATAGCCGGCCTCGCCTTCAAACGTGGAGACGTGAAAAGCGGCTGCGAGGCCCGCTCCCAAAGCGAAGCCGAGAAATAATCCGGCTCCGATGCCGATAATTCCCGCGATGATTCCGAACAGAATTGTGCTGACGGAAAGTTTTCTTGTCGCGGGTTGCACGAGATTGATCAGCGCGAATTTGCCGAAACACCGCCCTGGAGGAGGTCGATCCGCTGATGTGTCTTGGCAATCTCTACGGTCAGGCCCGTATAGTTCCATCGGCCAAGCGACTTGTTTGCTGCCACGTAAATCGTGCCTTTTCCTTTTGGACCGGAGATGGGGATGGACAGGTTTGCTTCTCCGGATGCGCCATTAACGTTTGTGTTTCCCGAAACGAGAAATCCCTCTGTGATGGGAGAGCCGAGAGCTTCAATCACGGCAGAGTTCACTGTGGCTCGCGCCAAGGCGTCTTTGTAAACGTCAGTGGATTTCATCGCGCCGAACACGATCAGCGCGATCGAGCCGACAAAAGCGACGAACAATATCAAAATACTGAAGCAGCCAGCCGGCACGAACCACTTCCAATTTCGGGTCCACCAGTTGGATCGCGGCGTTAGGAGAACCGCTGGATTTTGCTCCACGGAACCTTTCTACTTCAGTCCCGGAGCCTTATGCAATCATTCCTTCAAAAGGGTGAGTCATCATGTGAACAAGCGGCGCTAAAGCGCGATTGTTTTAAGTAATCCGTGATAGCGACCATCAAGAGCTGTAGCCGGTATCGTTGATGCCGGCTCCGAAACGCTCGTCGCCGGTCGGGATCGTCCACATCCGCTCACAGGCGAGGTATTCTGGGGCCATCGCTGCCGTCTGGAACAGCTTGCGGTGTCTAAACTCGATCCTTCAATGTTGTTTTGCCAGCGGTACGCGCGCAATGAACGCAGCAGAAGATTTGTCCATCGGCTTCCACGCCATGCCCCACGATCCGGCAGTTGCAGTGTGGGCAGACTGGCGCCAGCGCGTGGATCGCGCATTCGAAGCTATCGAATGTGTGATGCTTTCCGGCTACGATCACTTCAAACGCTTTGTCATATTCATTCTCGCAAACCTCGCATGTAGCCATACCTAATTCTTTCGCGCCTCGGCAGCTTTGCGGCGGTGTCCACCTGGTTTTCGAGCGAGTAGAGATCGCACGGGAAAGTGTTACTTTTCCAATCGGAGGCGGATATGGAAATGCCAAGGCGACTGATCGAGTGTTTGGATGATAACAAAGTTCGCTACGAGGTTCTGCAGCATCCCGAGGCTGTGTCTGCGCAACGAATCGCCCAGGCCGAGCACGTGAAAGGCCGGCATCATGCCAAAGTGGTCATAGTCAAAGCTGGAGACGCGCATCTAATGATGGTGCTGCCGGCGGACCACCACATTGATCTGGAGAAGGTCGAGAAAGCAGTCGCCAAACCCGTCTCGCTGGGTAAGGAACAGGAATTCAAATCGCTGTTCCCCGACTGCGCGATTGGAGCGATGCCGCCCTTTGGGAATCTTTATGGTCTGCCAACGTATGTGGACGGAGATCTGGCAGAGCAAGATTACATCGTGTTCGAAGCAGGCACGCACACCGACGCGATCAAGATGAGCTATCGCGATTATGAGAAGATTGTGAAGCCAAAGGTGAGCGACCTGGCCATCAAGCTGCAGCCGATGAAAGGAGCATAGCTTTGCGCGACGCAGCGCAGCGCGCGGGGAAAAGCCGCATGACCAGTGCGTTCATGGGTTTTGTTGCGTGGCTCGCTTGCGCAATTGTCCCGACGGCTTTCGCAGGGGAGAAAGTTTCGCTCATCAATATCGACGGTGCGATTGGACCAGCGACGGCGAGTTACATCTCGCGTAGCATTGAGGAAGCACAGTCGAAAAACGCCCAGTGTCTAATCATTCAGCTTAACACGCCTGGCGGCTTGCTCGATTCGACGCAGAAGATTGTGCAAAGCTTTCTCGGCTCCCCGGTGCCGGTCGTCGTTTATGTCGCTCCGACCGGCGCGACTGCAACCAGCGCAGGTTGTTTCATCACCATTGCGGCGAGCGTCGCGGCAATGGCTCCGGCTACGACAATCGGCGCCGCGCATCCTGTCTCGATAGGCGGTTTTCCCAGTGGGGGAGAGGAAAAGACCGACGAGACGATGAAACAGAAGTTGGAGAATTTTTCCGTGAGCTACATCGAGACCATCGCCGGCAAGCGCCAGCGTAACGTCGAATGGGCCAAGTCGGCGGTAAAGGAGAGCGCATCGATTACTGCCGAGAAAGCGCTTCAATTAAAGGTCATCGATCTAATCGCCACGGATATGTCAGATCTGTTACAAAAATTGAACGGCCGCGTCGTAGATGGAAAGACGCTCAAGACGGCGGGCGCGGAGGTTTCAGAGATCAAGATGTCGGCCTCGGAACACGTCTTTCAAAAACTTTGGCGACCAGAAGTGATGTTCGTTCTCATGCTCATCGCGATCTATGGAATCATCGGAGAACTGACCACGCCCGGCGCGATTCTTCCCGGAGTCGTTGGGGCGATTGCGTTAGTCCTCGCGCTTTATTTGGCTGCCGTCTTGCCGGTCAACGTCACGGGTCTGGTCTTGATCGCGCTCGCATTGATGCTCTTTATCTTCGACGTTTACGCCACCACGCACGGCGTACTGACGGTCGGTGGAATCATTGCGTTTCTGATCGGTTCGCTCATGCTCTTCAACCGTGCCGACCCCCTCTTTCGCCTGTCGCTCAACTACATTATTCCGGCGACATTGGTGACTGCAGGGTTCTTTATTTTCGTCATCGGAAAAGGTCTGCGCGCGCAACGGCTGCCTGTAAAGGTGGGGAAGGAAACGCTGATTGGAAAAACAGTGACGACGTTGACCCCAATCGACTCGCGCCGCGGCCGCATTTTCGTGGAAGGCGAGTACTGGAACGCCGTCAGTGATACGCCTATTGAAAAAGACGAACAGGCCGAGATTGCTGCCGTGCAAGGACTAACTGTAAAACTGCAACCTATAGGAAAACACAGCCATGGAACTAATTGAAGCTTTGCCGCGATTGATCGGCTGGGCCATCCCGATCATTATTCTTGTCATTATTATTCTGCCGCAGGCGATTCGGATCCTGCGAGAATACGAGCGTGGCGTCATTTTTCGCTTGGGGAAACTACTTGGCGCAAAAGGACCGGGATTGATTTTTCTCATCCCGATTGTCGATCGGATGGTGCGAATGGATTTGCGCGTCGTCACCATCAGTGTGGAGAAGCAGGAGGTGATGACGCGTGACAATGTGCCAGTGACGGTCGATGCGGTGGTGTATTTTCGGGTGGTCGATCCACAGGCCTCTGTCGTGAAAGTAGAGAACTTTCTCAAAGCCACTTCGCTGATGTCGCAGACGACGCTGCGCAGCGTGCTCGGCCAGGCCCCCTTGGATGACCTGCTTTCGCAGCGCGAGTCGATCAATCAGAAATTGCAGGAGATCATCGACCGGCAAACCGAACCGTGGGGAGTCAAAGTCACAGCGGTGGAGGTGAAGGACGTCGCCTTGCCCGACACCATGAAGCGTGCGATGGCCAAGCAAGCGGAAGCCGAGCGCGAACGCCGCGCAAAGATCGTCAACGCCGAGGGCGAATTTCAAGCTGCGGAAAAAATGGTGCAGGCCGCCGCGATGATGAGCAAGGAGCCGATTGCGCTGCAACTGCGCTTCCTGCAAACGATGCGCGAAATTTCCAGCGAACATAACACCACGACCTTTTTCCCTCTTCCGATCGATCTCTTGACATCATTGATCAAGAAGAGCGAGCCCCCTACTTCTTAGCTAGGCTGTCATCCCTTCACGAGCGTTCCGATTCCCTGACGGAAAAGTCTCGCGCCGCCGGAAGCGGGATGACGAACACCGTCGTCATCCAACGCAGGCTTCGTCGACCTTCAACATCAATGCTCGCGGCGTATTCGAGCAGAAGGCGTTGCCGTTGTTGGCAAATGCAGCGCCAGGGGGCAGTCCCAGGGCTGCCCCCGTCCGCCTACCCGTTATTTTTGAGACTTTAGGTTTAATTCGCTCAGCAAGGTTCGCAATGGGCTGGCAATTTCGCCCGGCTGCCAGACAACGAACAAATCCCAGGTTGCACCCGCGTCAGCGATGGGAACCATTACGACGTTCGGAACGTTCAGGTGAGAAATGAAGGCTGGTTGAATCGAAATCGCTTCTTCATTCGCTGCCACGGCGAGAGTTTCCACAAGACCATCTGCTCTGTCGATGGTGCCCAGGCGGGGACGGAAGCCGCCATACTTGCGGCAGAACTGAACGACCCTCTGCGTGTATCCCGGCACCACATCGTCCGATCCCCGCACGAACGTTTCGCCCTTTAATTGTGAAAGAGACACCTGTCTTTCGGTCGCGAACCGGTGGCTGACGGGAAGCGCAACAACGCTCCTAACAGTAGCCAATTTACGAGCATAGAAATCGCGCGAGAGCAGGTCTATACCGTGCAAGGTCAATGCTAAATCAATTTTACCTTGCCGTAATGCGATAATCATCTCGCCGGGCGTTTGATCGAGCATTTTGACTTTCAGCTTCGGATAAGCGCGCCGCAGCACGGCCAGAGCCGGCCCAAGATACTCCTGGACGGCAGACGCAATATAGCCAATACGCAACCGTTCACTTTCTCCGCGATTCAGCCGGCGGACTTCAGCCATGGCGGAATCAAAATCTGCCAGAAGCGTTTTTGCCCTTTCGGCAAGGGCTTGTCCTCCGTTCGTGGGACGCACCCCGGCCGATGTTCGTTCCAAAACGCGCCCACCGAGATCGAGTTCGAGTGATTGCATCTGTCGCGTGATGGCGGACTGAGAAATGCGCAGACGGTCAGCCGCACGACGGAGGCTGCCTTCCTCAAGGACCACCAGGAACAAGCGAAGTTTTTCCAGCATGATTGAAATAGTGATGCAAAATTCGCATCACGACAATCACGAACCGGCATTAGCCGCAAGGATCAAGAAGACGTACGTAGGCAATCTCGAAAACGAAGTCAGTTATGAAAGTAGGATTTATACCTTGGCAGCACCAGTGGGACGGATCGGCTGGCCGCCGCCTGAACGTCCCGGTCGTAAGCAATTCTCCGGAGGATGCGGCCAAACAATTCAGTTTCCTTGCCTCCATTCCCTCCGTTCGACAATCCCACATCCAGCAAGTTGATCCACGAACGGCTGGAATGGCACCCAACACAGCCTGGGGTGATTTCCGATTTGGACCAACCGGGCTATTTCAAAACTAGAAAATTATGAAAACTCAACATTTCTTTATTGATCTGACTCAACGCCCACCCCGGAGCTTTCGCGTTGGTTTGGGCAACTACGTGGTTTTGGCCCGCATGCTCGACAAGGGCCGGGCGACCCTCGCCGGGAAGAATGGCGAATATAAATACAATTCCACAACCGACCAGCGCCTGGTGCAATTTCTTGGCTTCGATCCCGATGCCTTGTTGAAGGAATTGGCAACCGGCAAAGGTGACGGGGAATTGCTGGAATGGGTTCAGGCCCATTCCAAGACCCCGCGCTCTCCATGGGAAATCGAGGCCTGGTCTGCCTTCATGGAAAAACGCGGACCGGACAGCGACGCCGAAACACTTGCGTTCTTTGCCGAATTGCTGGGCCGGCTTTCCAAAACCCGGGAAGACGTCAAAACCTGGTTCGAATTCGGCGAACTCGATGACTACGTCAGCTTTGGAGGCAAAGCGTAAATCTCACATTCTCAAAATAAGGAAAATAAAGACAAGGGAGAAACATATGAGTAACAAGCAAGGACAAAAATTGGCGGGAAAAATCGCGGTCATTACAGGCGGAAACAGCGGGATTGGCTTGGCTACGGCCAAACGCTTCGTAGAAGAAGGGGCGCACGTCGTGATTACTGGCCGACGAGAGAAAGAGCTGAAAGAGGCCGCAGCCTTGATCGGCAGAAACGTCACGACGGTCGTGGGCGACGTAACGCGCTTAGAAGATTTGGATCGGCTCTTTGCCGTCGTGAAAGAAAAATATGGTCACATCGACGTCCTCTTCGCAAATGCCGGCTGGGGTGAAGTCGCACCGCTCGAGACGGCTACCGAAGCTCATTTCGACAAAACCTTCGACTTAAATGTAAAGGGAACGTTCTTCACGG
>Ga0207701_10001860_pt1 | contig 21965 bp, 19 predicted proteins | sample KBSSwiSSwithPhiX_FD_184294 | JGI IMG/M metagenome (GOLD analysis project Ga0207701, IMG submission 184294) | Switchgrass rhizosphere bulk soil microbial communities from Kellogg Biological Station, Michigan, USA, with PhiX - S5 (SPAdes) (version 2) | ecosystem: Environmental > Terrestrial >... | reverse complement strand
AAAATTCATTCATACCATCCAGGAAAATAGTTACGTTCTTCTTTGCCTCCTGCAGATCTTTGGTCTTTGAGAAATTGATATAGTAAGATTGGTTGATCGATTCTTTTAGTTTAGCATGGGGGAAATCATCAACCTGGAGTAGCAGGCTGATCAGGTAGTCAAGCCATAGATGCTCAGCTACTGCAAAACTTTTTCCCAGGTTCTCACTTGTGCCAAATGATTTGTACTTCTGAAAGATCCAGTACCCGTAATTATGCCAGTCCTTTTTTGGAATTTTCTTTCCATTAATTTCAACCGTCTTCGTTTCTATGTCCACTCCCTCGAATCCAATAAAGTAGCCTATTCCAAGAAGCTCGACATTCTTATTTATTTCGATCCGCAGCTTTTTATTGGGATTACCATTTGATGCAAACGAGATCGTTGCACAGGTTGTAAGCAAAAGGAGAATTGATAGTTTGTAATAAGGTGTTAGTCGCATGTAGTTTTGGTTAAGTCTTTAAATGCGTCAACTAGGGATTCATTAGTAAATTTAATCAATCCATTGCCAAAAAGGAGCGGCTGATTATTTGCTGGGTTTTTATTTGTTAGCCGACTGCATTACTACTTTTACGGTCCCTTGTGTCACTCACTTGTACATTTGGTAAGTCTATTGGCCATTTTGTTATAAATTTAAAAATCTGATATTAACTTTCCTTATGACAGAGCAGCAAAACAACAAATTACTTCGGGAATTTGAGCAAGAGCTTACTAAACTTTATCCAACTTTCGAGTTTGGATTTAGTCACGGATCTATGATAAATGGTGAAATAACCGGTCAACTATATGAATTTCTTGTATGTCAAAAAGCCTTTGGCGGACTAGACTATGACTTCAAACCTCAAAATGAGTTTATTCATTATACATCATTGGATGCTTTTTACGGCATTCTAAACACTGGCGAAATTCGCCTATATGACCTCAGTAGTCTGAATGATCCTTACGAATTTAATTATATAATTAAGAAAAATAATATCCAATTTGAAAATGCGCAAATAGAGAAATTTAAACGTTCACTATTCATTACTTCTTTATGCACGTATAATGATGACATTAAAGATAAATTTGAAATGTGGCGTCTATACGGTCAAAATGGGTTAGGTGTAGCGATTGTTTTTACAATTGAAAACCCAAATGACAATTGGTTACACTTTCTATTAGGAAAAGTTCAATACGGTTCTGATAAAAGCTCATCAAAAGTCCTTTTGGAAGCAATTAATCTAATTAATGTCTACATCAGAGACAAAGGGATGATATTGGAAAGAATACCAGAATTATTTGGATACTTGTTAATGCTACATAAAAATGAAATTTGGAAAACAGAAGAAGAATATAGATTAGGAATTTATGCTGAACATATTCCATACAGTTTATCAAAAGAAATATTGTTTGATCATGAAATAAATCAACTAGTTCAAAATAATTTTTCGCTTTTTATCAATCGACGAGGCAACGAATCTTCATACTTAACAATTCCGCTTCAATACAAACTGCAAAAAGAATTTCAAAAACATTTTGAAAACGAAGAAGAGTATGAAAAATTCCTAAAAAAGGTTCCTCAAATTAGGATCAAGAAGGTAGTAGCAGGTTATGCGTTAAGTGATAAGCTTGTCAATAGCTTGAAAATGTTTGCATATACTGTCTCGACAGAAAAATGGAAGCATTATATTCAAGTTGAGGAATCCCATTTAAATGAATGGTTTAAATAAAAAATCTTTTCGTCCTGTTCCGTCCGCCCGAGCTCTTGCCCGGAGACATCTACAACAATAAAAATGCTGAACTAGTTATAAGTTTCGCCAATCCGCCTGATTTGGATGAATTGCGGCAATAAAGTAGTTTTAAGATGTGCAAAAAATGAGTTGTTTCGTTTTAAGTTGTTTCTATGATAAATGGAGATTCAAGACAAACCCAAATAGAAATGTTTGCCGGTGATGGTAATATTGAAGAATTGAAGGAACTATTTGAATCAGGTTATACTCAGTCTGAGATTGATACAGCTCTTGACAACGCTATAGCTTATTCCAAAATTGAAACGGCTGAATATTTACTGTCACTTGGCGCAGATTTTTCGAACTATGGCTATAATGGCGTTTACTATGCTGTACACAATAACGAATTGAAAGGCCTGAAATTCGCAATCGCCAAAAAAGTTGACATTAATGTAGAAGATGGAATGCTTCTTAATACCAGCATCATAACTGCTATAAACACTAAAAAGATTGAAATTGTCAAATGGCTTTTAGATAACGGCGCAAATAAAAAACTTTTAACAAAGCAATCCCTTAAGTTAATCGATGATTATGGTACGGCAGAATTGAAAAACCTCATTGAGAAAGAAAAATGAATCAGTTAATTTTATAGCGACAAATGCTTCAAGAATTAATTGATATATTAAACAAAGTAAGAGAAAGATTTACAGACGATTCGGATTTGCTTTGGACAAGTTATGAAACCGCAAAGGAATTAAGAGATGAATTGGAGGTTTATATAGAACAACTTGGTAAAGGCGACAAAAGTTGTTTAGAAAGTATAAACATGCACTTTTTGCCGACATCGACATTTCAAGAACATTCATTGCAAAATGACTGGACAAATGAATACATGAAACTATCTGAAAAGTTTGACCGTATTTATGCCAAAATGAAAAACCACAGTTAACAAAGTATTTGCAAAAGCAGAGTGGACCATCCTCTGTTCTTCGTAGTATTGAATCAGGTCGAAAGCTATGTTGAATAGACTTGATGCAGCGCAAGAGTGCGACGCAACAGAAGTTTAATAGTAGCAATGCAGCTTAGTACATCATCTTCATCAGCCTGCTACAAGTCAATAGAACAACGCTGCATAACTCCTCGCAAATGATTGCCATGCGGCACTATCCCTTACCTGCCATAACAAAGCCCCGATCAAAAGGACTATAAACACAACCAGGAATGGTTTGTAGTTTTTCTTCCTGTAAATATCATTGCCGAGTAAGAAACCAACTATGGCAAGGGCGATCAGATCAGTTATTGTAAGGGCATTACCAAACGAAACATCAAAACTGTTTATGAGTCCACGGCCCATTCCAGGTCCGATGGCCAATATACCGGTAGCGATCATATACCGCATATGCGAAGAAGAATCTTTCCGGTATATCATGGCAAGTGTCCAGAATATTGCAAAAGATATAAACCCTCTTATATCCAGCACCATGGGAACTAATAGATCATGCTCAGGAATTTTACCGAATGCTCTCCCATAGGCTCCACGGCCAATCAGGAACAGGAAAATAATAATGAGTGGCCCGAGTACCCAGGATACTTTACCGATTGTTCTGTGAAGTTGTGTCCTTCCTGTTTTGATAAGCAAGGGTTGAACGATCAGCAAAACCAACCACATCATCAACAATGCTCCGTGAATGTGGATGGTAGTTGTTTTGTCTACGAAATTTGGGAACTCGCTGGTGTAATGTTTATAGAATCCCCATTGTATGCCAATCATAATCAGGATGACGAAGATGGCAGAGTTGCGGTAAACTTTCAGCATGGCTTGTTAGTTTGGTGGTTTGCTGAAGATATACAAAATAAACAATTGCGGCAGGCGATCTTAATTCAAACCAAAAATGCTATCATCGCTATGAGTTTAGGCAATTTTCCTGATTTGGATGGATTGGCGCAATAAAGTAGTTTTAAGTTGTTTATGGAAACTCGCTTCAAATTGCATCTTGACTAAAAACTATGGCAAATTCATTCCTGCTGCTATATTCATTTGTTTCACTTTTTCTTTGTGTACAAAATGATCCTAAAACAAATCTTCGCTTGACAGTCAGCCAGGATTCAATTGATTATATACAAAAAAGTATTGCATTTATAAAAGAGATAAAACAACAAGAACTATCTGACACAAGGTTTATTTTGGCTGACAAACCTTTTTTGTTTGAATATTTTGATTGCATTCCAGACTTATTAGCAGATACTGCTATTTACACAAAAGAAGAAATTGCTTTTATCAAAGACAAAAAATATCCTTCATTGGAAAAATGGACAAAAGATTTTTTTATAAATATAAAACTTATAAGCAGTGATACTATAAATGCAATTTTCAAGGACAGGTGGTGGGATTATTTCTACAAACACATCGGATCAGGCTTCAATACATTTTCGTCTCCCATTTTTTTGAGGAACGATACTTATTGCCTTTTTTATTCAGATCATCATTGTGGTGGGCTTTGCGGTGGTGGGCAATTAACACTTTATAAAAAAGAAAAAAATAAGTGGATAAGGGTCAAATCTTACTGTAACTGGATAAGCTAAATACCGCGGTCCAACCTATAACCCCGAATAAAACACAAAAAAATATTGAACGAGATATAAGTTTCGCCAATCCGCCTGATTTGGATGGATTGGCGCAATAAAGTAGTTTTAAGATGCGGCAATAAATCAGTTAGGTGCAAACCCAAATCACTATGCGAAAAATCGGTCTCTACATTATTCTATTTATTACAAGCACTTCATTTTTCAAGGATGAAGAGTACACGAGTTATTGCAACACAAGATTTAATTTTTGCATGAAATATCCATCCTCTTTTAAAATGCGGCAGCAATCTGAAAACGATGACGGGGCGATCTTTACCAGTAAGGATGGTAAGACAGAGATTTGGACTTATGGAAGATTGGCGATAGAAGACTTAGATAAATTGGAGCAAGAGTTTGGATTTGCCACGGACAAAATAAAAATAACGTATCGTGTTATGAAAAGTAGTTGGTTTATTTTTTCAGGTGTCGATACAACAGGTAACACTATTTACCAGAAAACAGTAAAGAAGGCGGTAGATTACTTCGGTGACCCTGGCACAAATGTTTTTCAAACCATTCGAATTAGTTACCCACCTTCGCAACAAGAAAAGTACAAGGATTATTGCGACATTATAGCTAAGAGCCTGTAAAATGTCCTTTTTGTTTGTAACTGATATTTGACAATTTTATTTCAGCCTCCTAATGAAAAACCACTTTTCAAATTTGATAAAATGAGTAGAATGCTCAGGACAGAAAAGAATAAATTTACCAGGCTCCTCAGACCAACCTGACTGATTAATAAATTTAGTCCAATTAGCCTTTGTGAAATAAGTATTGATACGTAATACCACAACACACTTAATCCAACTATTACAAATATGAAACTGCTTCGTGAAATAATCATCCCATTGCTGCCGGAAATTTTTGTATTCGTATACTGTCCAAGACTATTGTAGTAAAAAAATAACAAAATGATTGGCAACAGAGAAATAAAAACACAAATAAGGTTTGATCTCTTTTTCATTTTTGATATTTGTAATACTAAAATAAAATTATTTTCCCAATGTACAATGCTTCATAATTTTCAGTCTGATACAAAAATGCTGAACGAGATATAAGTTTCGACACCCGATAGCTATCGGGTCTGCCTGATTTGGATGGATCGGTGCAATAAAGTAGTTTTAAGATGCGGCAATACATGATTTAGGCGAAACTTAATCAGACACCTCCAATGATTAAACTAAGAGCAGCAGAACTTTCAGATTATATTGAAATTGCAAAATTGCATGCCGAGAATTGGCGACTAACTTATAGAGGAATCATGAACGATAATTACCTTAATAACGAAGTCGACAATGAGAGGCTAGATGCATGGCACAAAGGGCTAAAAAATCCAAACAGGAATCAATTCGTTACTGTTGCAAACCTGGAAAACAGCATTGTCGGCTTTTGTTGCCTTATAATAAATGAGGATTCTATTTTTGGTTCGTATATAGACAGTTTGCATGTTTCAGCCGGCCTGCAAAAGACTGGTATTGGTAAAATGATGATCCGTCATTCTGCAAAGATTATTTCTGAAAAGGCCGATTCAAATAAAATGTATTTATGGGTTTACGAATCAAATAGAAATGCGAGAATAGCTTATGAAAGTCTAGGGGCTACAAATTATGAAACCATTGAAAAAGCCAATGTCGACGGAACTATTTCGAAAACCTGTCGTTATACATGGAATGACATCATAAGCCTGATTTAGTCAAAAATCACCACCTGCGGTAATGCAGAACGTTAACTGCCATGCTAGCAGCGCCTTGAAAATAACTGTAATAAAAATACAATGACAACAAAAACTCTAGACACAAATGAAACCTTATCGGCTGCAGCTGATGCCATTTCTGAACTTACAGATCTAATGTTAACAGTTGATGAAGACAAGATAAATACTATTCCATACGACGGTAGTTGGACTGCTCCTCAATTGCTACGACATGTTACAAAGTCCATTAATGGAATGACAAAGGCCATGCATATGGATGCAAAACCAGCAGAAAGGAATCCTGGAGAAAGAATAGAAGAATTAAAAAAAATATTTCTGAATTTTTCCAAAAAACTTACACAACCTGACTTTATCGTGCCCGAAGAATTGATCTACGAAAAACAGTCATCAATTGAGGAGTTAAATAAATCTTTCAACCGGTTTAAGGAAAGTGCAGTCAATGCAAACTTAGACGATCTGGTAGTAGGCCTTCCGCTTGGCCCCATTACAAAATTGGAAATCATTCATTTCGTTTTGTATCATACTCAAAGACATTTGCACCAGATGAAAAAGATCTGCGAGGCTTTAAAAAACAAATGATACGGTATAGTTTAACCCCTTTCGCCAATCTGCTTGATTTGGATGGATTAGCGCAATAAAGTAGTTTTAAGTTGCAGCTAAATATGAGTTAGCTGTTATGGTAATGAACATTTAGATTAAATCATGGAAGGAAAAGAAATACACTTTAGGAAACTTGAGCGAATGTATCTATCTGCTCCTGTAAATAATCACTTATATAATGGGATTACTATTACTATTTCAGATCAAAAGGCGGAACTCACATTAAAAATTGAAGAAAAATTTTTTCATGCCGCAAATGCTATTCATGGATCAGTATATTTTAAAATGCTGGACGATGCCGCTTTCTTTGCAGTAAATTCGATAATTGAAGACGTTTTTGTTTATACAGTATCATTCAATGTTCAATTGTTGAGGCCTGTTTCATCCGGCATAATTAAATCAATCGGAGAACTCAAGTTCAAATCATCAAATTTATTTATTGCAGATTCAACACTGCTTGACGAAAACAATAAATTAGTTGGTAGGGGTTCAGGGAATTTCATGAAGAGCAAAATTGAACTGACGCAGGAAATTGGCTACAAGTAAAACCAGTAGAATGTATACTCATCTTTAACAGCTAACAGTGCGTGAATAGATCAGAAACTAAAAGCCCCGTCTGAACGGGGCTTTGAAATTTTACAGTTGTTTAAAAAACTTTTTTAGACGGTTTTTTGATCTCTTCAAGCATTTCCTTTACTGCTCTTTCCAGTTGAGGGTCTTTTCCGCTTAGAACAGATTTATAATCATTCACGACTTTTATATCCGGTTCGAGCTGCAGATTTTCAACAGGACGATCTTCTTTCCCGATAAATGCTACCATTGGAATACCAAATACCAGTGTAGGATCTATCTGTGTTTCCCACCATACTGCCGTTCCGGTTCCTGCTACAGGCATACCGATCAGTTTTCCAACGCCAAGAGATTTATAAGCGTATGGAAATAAGTATGCATCGGAATAATTGCTCTCACTCATCAGCACTGTGGAAGGATTTGACCAGCGACCTCTCGGTTCCCACGCACCCACTTTCACACTTTGCGGAGCCATCTGCATATATTTCTTTCCATTTAAAAATGTTGAAAGTTCATCATGAAGATTACCTCCGCCATTGAAACGGGTATCAACGATCAATGCATCAGCAGTGATAGCCTTGCCCAGCACATCTTCAAAGACTGTTCTGTAGCTGGCATCATTCATTCCCTGCACATGGATGTAAGCTACTTTACCACCAGAAAGCTCTTCCACTTTCTTGCGATTGTTTCTCACCCAGCGATCATACAATAAACCTTGTTCTTCCTGTTGTGTGATCGGCTTTGTTGTCTCATCCCATCTTGTTTTTGCTTCCGGATCATAAAGACTCAGCAAAACATTTTTTCCTGATTTGCGGTTAAGCAATTTATTCCAGTCCATATTTTCTTTGATATCATCTCCGTCTATTTTTTCGATCACTACTCCTTTTTTGATCTTTGTTTTTGCATTCATAAATGGACCGCCATCCAGAACTTCCATCACTTTCACTCCGTCACCGTCATAGGCTTCATCATAGAGCAAACCCAGGCTTGCAGTGGCATCTCCAATTTGTACTTGCGGAGCATATCGACCACCTGTATGAGATGCATTCAGTTCACCCAAAAATTCACTAAGCAGTTCCTGGAAGTCATAATTATTATTTATATGGGGCAGGAATTTTGCATATTGCGTGTGATAGAAATCCCAATCCACACCCTGCATTTTCGGATCATAAAATTTTTTCCTTACCTGTCTCCATGCATGATTGAAAATATATTCTCTTTCTGCTGTTGCCTGCAAAACCATTTCTCCATTAACAGTTACAGGTGATGTTTTGCCGGCATCAGCATCAACTTTCACTATGCGTCCATCACTCACAACAAATAAACTCTTTCCATCTTTTGAAAGATCCATTCCAGCCGGACCACCATCCAATTTCGCAACCAGCTTTGTTTCTTTTGTCCTTGCGTTTGTGGACCAGAGATCGTATCCTTTTTCCATTCTTGCAGCGAAATAAAGTTTCTCTCCATCCGGGCTCAATACATAATCTGAAATATTTCCTGAGTTGATCGAAAGACGAAGTTTTCTTGTATCAAGACCTTCTAAATTTGGCTCCCAGTTTTTTACTGGTGTCACCGCTTTCTTAGTAGTATCTTTTTTAGCATCTTCTTTTTCTTTATCCTCTTTTTCTTTTAATAATGTAAAATCATCCTTGCTCAATTTGTAACGATCATAAGTATCCTGGTCAAAGAACATAGCGTACACATCAACTTCTCTTGCGCCCTGCAAGGCCAGCGGTTTTTTTCCATCACGATCTGTAACCCATAGCAAGGCTTTTCCACCCAATGCCCACTGCGCTCCACCATCAAAGAATCCACTTTGCGTAAGATTTTTTCTTTCGCCGGTTCCATCTGCTTTCATCAATGCGATCTCAGAATTTGTATAACGTCCTTCCTGGGAACTGAAGGCGATCCATTTGCCATCCGGTGACCAGGTGTAATTCTGATCGCCGTCTGCATAAGAAAAATTCACACCTTGCGGAACGACCGTCCTGCTTTTTTTAGTTGCGATGTTATATACTTTGACAATATTTCTTTCTTCGAGATAAGCGATCTCTTTTCCGTCCGGTGAAACGACCGGTTGAAATTCTTCTGCATCAGTTGCGATCAATGGTTCTTCTTTCACAATGGTTGAAGCATAGAAATAGGGTTCTTCTTTGCGATCAATATAAGCCCTGTAAATATCCCAGCTCTTTCCTCTTTCACTTGCATAATAAAGTGAACGACCATCAGGAGCAAATTCAACTGTTCTTTCCTGTTGTGGTGTGTTGGTAATCCGCTTTGTGATTCCACCTTCAACGGATGTAACGAAAACTTCTCCTCTCACCACGAAGGCAATTTCTTTTCCGTTTGGCGATAATGCTGTTTGTGTGATGCCTGTATTAATCGGAAGGATCTTTTCATCCTTTCCACGGATATCGGCATTAATGGCGATATTTACTTTTTGAGCTGAACCACCATCTTTCATTGTATAAATTTCGCCATCATTGGTAAAGCAAAGAAGACCATCATTGGAACGGGTAAGAAATCGAACAGGATTATCTTTCATTTTCGTTACCTGCGACATATTGTTCTGTGCACCAATCGTTGCTTTATAAATGTTTTGTGTTCCGCCTTTTTCACTTAAATAATAAAATGTATTATCATCTCCACCCCAAACAGGATCCCTATCCTCGCCTTCAAATGCTGACACCTGTGTGTATTCATCCTTTTTCATGTCATAGATCCAGATATCTCTTGTCACGGCAGAAGTATGATGCTTGCGATAGGCATCTTCATAACCCTTTCTGTCCTGGAAAATGATCTTATCTCCTTTAGCATTGAATTTTGCAAATTCAGAACCGGCAGATAAAACCATTACTGAGCGGCCGCCATCAACGGGCACTTCGTACAACTTCTGAAACAATCCCCGTTGGGGAAAACGGGCCGAAGTATAAATATCATTCCTGTTCGTTCCGAATAAAACCTTTTTATTGTCTGGTGTAAAGTCATAGGGATAATCATTGGCAGAATGATAGGTTAGTCGTTTTGCTTCACCACCGGAAGAGGGCATTATGAATACATCAAAATTTCCATACCGATCCGATGCAAATGCCAGCCATTTACCGTCGTGACTCCAGACCGGCATATAATCATAAGCTTCATGCAAGGTTAGTGGTATCGCATCGCCTCCACTGCTGGGTACTTTATAGATATCACCTTTATAACTAAAGACAATTGTTTTTCCATCGGGAGAGATGGAAGGATAACGCAACCATAAGGGATTAGTTTGCGCAGCAATTTGCATAGCTATACTTACAGCCATACAAAGCAAAAGCATCATTTTTTTCATAAGCAAAAATTTTGAAGGGAGCTAAAGTTAACAACAAAAACAAACGATCGGCTGCCGTTAGTAAAAAATTGATTTTAGCGCCTTTCCATGAAAAAATTAAAGCCGGAACTGATTTGATATAGCACAGTTTTGGTTCATAAAAAATTTTCATCTTAGCTTTGTTCTGCTGCCATCCAACTGTTTTTTATGGATCTTTCAATAGCAACCAAAACTAACTGGAGCTTTGCCAGGAAATTCTTTTTCCGGTTTTTCTTTCTTTATTTTTTTATCTACTGTTTCCCATTTCCGCTGGATGCATTTCAATTACTCGACCGGGTGGCCCAACCTTATTACAATCTCCTGGATCGGCTGATCATAGCTATCGGTGATAAATGGTTTCATCTTCATGCACATGTCGCTTTCCCAACATTTGATAAAGTGGATGATAGCTACTATGGTCTTGTTTTTATTTATTTCAACCTTCTCATTTCTTTGACTGTTGCTATTACCTGGAGTTTGGTAGATCGCAAGAGAAAGAATTATGAAAAACTTTTCAGTTGGTTGAAACTTTATTTACGTTTTTTTCTTGCTGCTTATCTTTTTGGATATGGATTTGTAAAAGTATTTCCCTCTCAATTCCAGGCTATCACAGCTTCCCGGTTGACAATGGCCGTTGGCGATCAAAGTCCAATGTTGCTTGCATGGAATTTCATGGGCTATTCGACAACCATGATGAAATTAAACGGCTGGGTGGAAGTACTAGCAGGACTTTTATTATTATTCAGGAAAACTACTACGCTGGGAGCTATTTTATCAACCGCAGTTTTCAGTTTTGTCGTAGCAATGGATTTTTGTTTCAATGTGCCTGTTCGTCTCCTGGCAAGTCACCTTCTTATTATGTCTTTATTTCTTGTACTGAGTGATAGCCAAAGATTACTAAATGTTTTTGTTTTAAATAAACCTGTTGCGGCTGTAACGTATATGCCGTTTGTTATACATCCCGTAAGGCGAAAAATATTTTCAGGTTTATTAATTGTACTTGCCTTTTGTTTACTTTATTCTTCCATTGCTAAGGGGTTTAAAGCAGAAAGCGATTTTGGCCAATCTGCACCACATGGACCATTATATGGAATTTATAATACAGATTATTTTTTAAGAAACGGTGACACGGTTTTGGCAAATGAAAAAAATATCCGTTGGGAACAGTTAGTAATAGATGGTGGTGGATGGAATCAGGTTGGTGTTATAAAATTCAATAATGATAGCAGGGAAAAATATCAAATAGTAGTGGATACATTAAAACGGGATCTTATCATCCAGTCTGCAACAGATACTTCTGTGAAATATGAATTCAATTATTTTATCCCTGATTCAAACCATATCCGGCTAAAAGGATTGTGGAAAAAAGATAGTCTTGAGGTTTTGATGATAAAGCTCGATCTCGACAAGTTCTTACTTCATAAAGAAAAGTTCAAATGGATAACTGAGTAATTGATCTTAGTCCGCTCAAGGCCGCCTGGAAAAACTTTGTAACAATAAAAAAATCGAACGAGATGTAAGTTTCGCCGATCTGCCTTATTTGGTTGGATTGATGCAATCAAGTAGTTTAGTTACATCAATCCACCAGTTGGCAGGAGTGCTAGATAGATATCCTGCCAAATTTTAAAAACTATAATCATAATGACAATTTCAAAATCTTTAGCACTGGCAATTTTTGTCAGTCTGAATCTATTGGTAATTACGAATTCAATAGCTCAGAATACAAATACTAAAACATCAAAAAAGGAGAAAGTAAATTCATCGCTTACACCGTATGAAAAATATATTGATGAACACATGGATGCACACCAGAAAGAATTTATTGAGATGGTGTCTATTCCGAGTATATCTTCCATTCCATCGTACAAGCCAGAAGTAGCAAGAACGGCGACATGGATCGTGAATAAGCTAAAAGCAATTGGAATGACAACTGCACAGCTGATACCAACAGAAGGTAATCCTGTTGTGTATGGAAGCTGGGACAAAGCCCCGGGAAAACCAACTGTTATAATTTATGGCCATTATGATGTGCAACCCGTAACGGAATCTGAATGGGACAATCCTCCTTTTTCCCCGGTATTAAAAGATGGAAAAATATTTGGTCGTGGTGCCAGTGATGATAAAGGCGGAATAATGACAACTATCTGGGCCATGGAAACTATGTTGCACAATGACGGGAAACTGCCTGTGAATGTAAAATTCATGTTCGAAGGAAATGAAGAAGTGGGAAGCCCTTACTTTAAAACCTTTCTTGAAAAAAATAAGGACCTGCTGAAAGCAGATTTTGCAGTGAATGCGGATGATGGTCAGTATGATGAAAACACTCCTGCGATCACCGTAAGTTTAAGAGGTTCTGTAACATTGGAGTTCTTAGTAAAGACAGCAAATACAGATGCACATTCAGGAGAGTTTGGCGGCAAGACGCCTAATTCGGCGGTGATCCTATCACAGATAATCAGTTCTTTTTATGATAAAGCAGGTAATGTAGCAGTAGAAGGATTCTATGATAAAGTAATTCCCATTAGTGCGCAGCAAAAAGAAATGATAAAAAAAATTCCTTATGACCCGGCAACCGATATGAAAATATTAGGCACTACTGCTGAAGTTGGTGATCCAGCTTATTCCCCGCTTGAACGGGTATGGTATCGCCCAACACTTGAAATAGTAGGTATGCAAAGTGGTTATACAGCGGCAGAAGGCCATTCAAATATAATTCCCGGGAATGCTATGGCAAGAATTACCTGCCGGTTGGTCAACAACCAGGATGGTAAAGAGATTATTGATCTCATTGTAAAACATATCAACAAAAATTGCCCGGCCGGTGCTAAGATCACCTATAAATATTCTAACGGCTATGCAAGGCCAATGTCAATGCCTGCTGATACCAAAGAATATCGTTATATCTCCGAGGTGCTGTCAGAAATTTATGGTAAAGAACCCTATCAGTATGCTAGTGGAGGCAGTGTGGGAGCAATGTTATCAGTAAAAGAAGTTTTAGGGCTATACGCCTACCCGTTAGGTTTTGAATTGAGTGATGAAAAATGGCATGCCGCCAATGAGTTCTTCAGGGTATCCAGTATGAGAAAAGGGCAATTGATCTATTGCTTATATCTTCAACACCTGGCTGATGAAGAAAGCAAATTGAAAAAGTAGAAGGCACTGCGCCTTAAAAAATCATAAATGAAAAGTGAAAGAATTCTTCCTCCTAAATTTTTGGCAGCGATGATCGCTGTGTTACCACTTCCCGGATCACCTTTATATGATGGCGATGATCAAAGAGTAATAGACCAGGCGTTGGCAGATCTTGATATCTATAAAAAGGCAGGTGTGGACAGTATTATTTTCGAGAACGATCATGACCTGCCATATATTCAGCCTCCATTGGATGAAAAAGCTATCGCTTTAATGACAGCGATCTGCAAAAAAGCAAGGAAAAGATTTAATGGACCAATAGGAGTTCAAATGCTGGAAGCCGCTAACATTGAATCTTTGGAAATTGCCACTGAAGCAGGGCTTGATTACATAAGAGTAGAGGCTTTTGTTTTTGCTCACGTTGGTGGGAGTGGCGTCATTAACGGTTCGGCAGGAAAGATATTACGAAGAAGAAAAGAACTAAATGCAGAGCATATAAAAGTGTTTGCTGATGTGAAGAAAAAACATGGATCTCATTCATTGACGATAGACCTTGACATTAAAGATGAAATTATGCAGGCAGAATTTTTCTTAGTGGATGGAGTTATTGTTACCAGCCAGTTTACCGGATTGAATCCTGATAAGAATGACCTGATCAAAGCAAAAGAGGCAACAAGATTGCCTGTATTGATCGGTTCAGGTATGAACGTTAATAACATTGCCGATTATCTGCCTTTAGCCGATGGGTTTATTATTGGATCTTATTTTAGAAAAGATGGAAAGTTTCTTGAAAAATTAGAACCTGAAAGATTAAATAAGTTTATGGAGGTTTTTGTTTCGGCGAGAAAAAATATTTTACACTAAAAGACTTCACGCAAAGACGCTAAGAAAAAATAAGGCGCAAAGAAATCTTTGTGTCTTAACGCTGACTTTTCTTCTTTCTGTTGGGTTACACTATCAAATAGTTCTTAGGTGCGTTCAATTTCATAAACAGTAGCTTTATGTTGCAGCAACACACGGTTTGGCAAAAATGTTGTAAGACAATTATCAGTATAAACTAATAGATCATGGACAATAAGATATTAAGAAAAGAACCAACAACAGTTAACGTTCAAAAGAATATTGAAACTATCCTGAAGCTGGAAAAGGAAGCTGTTAAAAATCTTTCGACAGCTGAGCATGTCGCTGATAAAGTGAGGGTTTTTGCAGGCAGTACGCCTTTTATACTTTTTCATTTTCTATGGTTTGGAGGATGGATCTTAATAAACACCGGAATAATTTCGGCGATTTCTCCATTTGATCCTTTCCCATTCAACTTCCTTACACTTACGGTTTCATTAGAAGCTATTTTTTTTACACTATTAGTATTAAAGAGTCAAAACCAAATGACGAAAGAAGCTGATAGACGAGCAAACCTCGATCTACAAATAAATATGCTTGATGAACAGGAAACAACAATGATCTTAAGAATGGTTCAAAAAATTGCCACTCATTTGGGATTGGAAGATGAAATGGGTAACTCCAGAAACGAATTGAGTGAAGATACTGATATAAACAAGGTATCAAAAACACTGGATAAAGAATCAAAAATAAAGTAATACATCCTTAGCTGAATTTGTGTCGTAAGAACAGAAAGACTAAATAAGTTTATGGAACTATTTGTTTCGATCAGGAAAAACATTTTACATTAAAAGACTGCACGCAAAGGCGCTAAGAGAAAACAAGGCGCAAAGAGATCTTTGCGTCTTAACAAACTTTGCGCCTTTGCGTGAAAAAATAACTTGAATTGGTCCGGGCCCTGATGAATCTAGCCTGGGGCAACTATATAAGAGTTAGGATATAACAAAAAACAAGAAAGCCCTCCGGTGGAAACCAGGGGGCCTTTTCTAATCAAAAACCATTAACCATTAAACCTTATCCTATGAAAATTCATGGCGAATATAGAAGATAATGATTCACACAAAATACCTTATTGAAGTTATTGACTTTGGTTAAGTTGAAACTAAACACAGGGTATAGAGAAATTGAGTGTGGTCAATGAAGTATATAGTCATCTCATTTATTCCGAACCTGACGATAAACATTCTGAAACGGTCATTCTCAACACTTTTTTCGACCACGCCAACTGTAACACAGATCCAACATCACTGATCAGAAGTCTGCGGAAGAATTTTTCTGATGATCATATCCTGGAAACCGTCGTAGTTAGTTTCGGGTAACCCATGCCCGGCATTATTAAAAAGAAACAGATCCTTTTTTGGAGCCGACACTTTACTATAGTATTCAGTAGTAATAGAAGAATTAGTATTATAATCTTTCGCACCTGCAAAAAAGTAAATGGGACATTTGATAACCGGAAGAGTTTGAAAAAGATCAACATCGGTTGATCTTGACCATACATCAAACCAGGTAGCGGCCCATGATTGCACAAAACTCTTTTTCAAAGTAAGGCTCACTAATTTCTGCCCATCATATTTATACAACCATTTGCGATGATAGTACAATTGTTCTGCGTTTTGAAAAGGGATCTGTACCTGTGCCAGCTCCTGCCTTGCTTTTTTACCCATCTTTTCTTTTAGCATTACCAGCGAAATGCTGTCACTTCTATGTTGTGCGATCACCGGGCTGACTGCTATGTAAGCATACAACAACTCGGGATATTTATCAGCGATATAAAATCCAAGACCGGAACCCCATGAGTACCCGATCAAATAAAGTTTGGGTTTTCTGAATTGCCGGAGCAAACTATCTACCAGGTCATGTGTATCGTTATAAAACAGTTGAAGTGTCAATGGCCCTGTTGTTTTATTAAGCTTCAGTGTTTCTCCTGTTTCCCGCTGATCCCACTGCACGACAACAAAATGCTGCTGCAGTTTACTGCTGATCTTGTCAAACTTTTGCATTAGCGATCCACCGGGTCCGCCATGCAAAAAAAGTATTAAGGGTTTTGAAACATCTTTACCTTTTATCCGAACATACTGTCTGATACCGTTGATCTGAAAAATAATAGTGGTATCAACAGGGCGTTGCGCAAATAAAGAATGACTACTTATTAAAACGATGAGAAAAAAATACTTCATACAATTTATTTGAATCAGGAGGTAGTTGGCTTAGATTTCTTAAACTCTTTTAATTTTTCACTTACATAGATCAGCATTTGTTCTTTGCTGCTTTTTCTGCAAAATGAATAGCTTGGCCGGTAAAGGATCATAAACCGGGTTAAAGAATCACCACGCAAGCCTGTTATAGATCCTACCCATTGTTTTGGAAAAGAACGGTCAACATAATATTCCTGCTCTTCTTTGATCAATCGTTTTTTTAATTGCCGTTTTTGCTTTGCTTCGCTGGAGAAATGACTGAATGGGCTTAATGAAATACCAAAACCATATTGCGGTGTATTGCGACCCGTTATATTGGGCAGCGTATACATTTTATCGTAAAAATTTCGCCGGGCAAGTGAATCCCCCTGGTAACTACTGGTGATCGTAACATTTTTTAAAGTAATAACTTCATTGCGCAATGTCACATCATGTTGTGCCAGTAGCATAGAATAAACTACCGTTGTGGTGTCAGGCTTATACCCAACGATCGAAAAAACTAGTTGATCTCCTTCTTCTGCTATTATTGAATAACTGCCACTAAGATCCGAACGGGCTGATTGTTTTGTGTTGAGATTATAAACATTCACAGCGGCTACTATAGAATCAGTTTTGGCATCATAGATCTTTCCTTTTACTATTGACTGTGCATGAATTTCGATGCAGAGAGTAAATAACAAGAACGCAAATAGTTTTAGCTGAAGTAACATTGTTAAAAATAGGAAACAGCTTAATAAACATTTTTTTGCCGGAGGCAAATGTTTGTTAAATACATTGAAAGAAACAAGACTGTGACGCTATATCGCTGGTGCCGTTGGTTCGTGTTTGATAAAAATATTCTTTTTAGGCTAGTTTGCTTGTTTATTTATCATCCACTTTATTCCGAACTTATCGAAAAACATTCCGAAATAATCACCCCATGGAGCTTTGGCCATTGGCACAATGACTTTTCCGCCGGCGGAAAGATTATTAAATAATTTATCCGCCAATTTTTCACTATCAGGATGAAGAGAAAGAGAAAAATTATTTCCTGCAACAAATGGTCCACCCATTGAATCAAGATGATCATTACCCATTAGTCTAACTCCATGCGGCGCATCCAATGCAATGTGCATGACTTTTTTCTTATCTGCATCAGGCATTTGCCCACCATTTGGTGAATCACCAAACCGTTGAAGACTGGTGATCTTTCCTTCAAGAGCTGAAGCATAAAAATTAAATGCTTCTTCTGTGTTTCCATTAAATGTAACGTAGGCTGCTATCATGATCATGGTTTTTAATTTGTGAATAACAAATTTACGGATTAACAAAAATCAATTTCTTCTATCGGCGGATTATCTTACAATTAACTAAAATTTGAAAGCTATCTTTTATTAATTCATCAGTTGATGACTACTTTCAGAAAGCCAACACAGGAAATTTGAATCAACGAACAACCAGGCTGCGAAATTTTTGGATACTCTTACCAGTCATAGGTTGTGTCCTCTTTATTATTCTTTATATAGTTGCAGCATTCTTATATCCCGGCGGTTCCAGAACAGATAAAGCTTCTGTCGGCTATAATTGGACGGCGAACTATTGGTGCAACCTGTTAAATAACACGGCAATCAATGGACAGATCAATACTGCAAAGCCTGTTGCCATGACAGCAATGATCATACTTTGTATTTCACTTTCATTTTTTTGGATATTGTTTCCAATTTTAGTGCAACTAAAAAAATATCACCGGATCGTTATTCAAATTGGAGGAACAGCTTCTATGATGGCTGCTTTTTTATTGCTCACAAACATCGATCATGATCTTGTTGTGAATTTTTCTTCTTCGTTAGGCTTTGTTGCAATGCTTGGGGTATTGGTAGCTCTTTATCAACTTAAATTGAGCGAGCTTTTTGCTTTTGGTCTTTTTAATCTTCTGCTCATTGCATTGAATAATTATCTTTATTACATAATAAGCGACCTGACCTATCTGCCCCTTGTTCAGAAAATTAGTTTTCTGTCTTTTCTATTTTGGATATGTTGTATTGAAATGAAAATGTATTCAAGACTAAAAATCAAGATTTGAACCACAGAGACACAAAGGCACAAAGAAACACAAAGAAAACTCCGTGATGCACCGTGTCCCTGTTTCAAAAACAAATAGGAGTGATCCAACATAGTTACTCGATAATGATCTTCTCCGATTTTATTCCATCATTCAAATGCAGCTGAACGATGTAAACGCCTTTTGAAAATTGAGGGATAAAAATAGTTGTGGTCCCTGTAAATCCATTCATTTCTTTTTGGAATACCATTACTCCATTAGCACTCATGATCTGTAATTTGGATGCAGGCGTTTCAGTTTGAATATTCAATATCCCGTTATTAATAAGTGTGGGATATATTTTAAATCCTTTTTTTCGGGATGAAAGCCTGATAATAGATGAATAAGCAATTTGTCCATCATCTTCTTCAATGGCCAGCCTGTAGTACAGATCCGAGTTGGAATTGAAATGATGCTGAAATGAATAATTACTTCCATTCGGATCTCTGCTTGCAATTACAATCCCTGCGTTTTGAAAATTACTTGCAGTGTTACTGAATTCAATTTTAAATCTTGATGTATTTTGTTCTGTTGCTGTCCTCCAGCTTAATTCAGAAATATCAGCATTTCTCTTTCCGGAAAAACTTATCAGTTTAACAGGCAGGGCACCGGTAACTATCAGTTTATACATGGTACCTGTAAATTGTGAGATCGCATAGAGAGTGCCGTCAGGTGCTTCACCGAAACTGGATATTCCTGTTTGTCCTCCCGTTTGTGTGAACCATGTACCACCGGGACTTCTTCTGAAAATTCTCCCAGTATAGTAATCCGTTGCAACGTACCAACCTTGCAGTGCACTGATCTCAGTGCCCCTGTAAACAAATCCACCTATGACTGCTTGCCCATCCGCATTTGGATAAACATGAGAAGGAAAAGTAATTGATGCCGCAGCCGGGCAATCAACCGTTAACTCAAATGGCGAATCCCCTTCATAACAATCCCATCCAAAATTTAATCCGCTTGATCCGGCCGGTTTAAAACTGATCTCTTCCCATGCACTCTGTCCCACATCACCGATCCATGCGTCACCAGTGTTTTTGTCAAAGCTCCAGCGGAAAGGATTTCTTAATCCAATATCAACAACGGTCGGTATGATCGGGATAGCTGCATTCACATCTATTCTTAAAAATTTACCAAGAAGCGAAGATGGATTCTGTGCATTTTCACCAGGATCACCTGCTCCTCCGCCATCGCCTGTCGATAAATATAAAAATCCATCAGGACCAAAATTCAGATCTCCACCATTATGATTGCTGAGTGGATGATCAATAGGAGTGATCAGAACGGTACCGCCTGCCGGGTCGATAGCGTTTGGATCTGATGGATCAGTTCTATAGCGGGCAACAGTAAGAGCACCATCAGGACTGCGGTTGTAGTAAACAAAAAAATCCCTGTTAGTGGTACCATTATAAGAAGGATGGAATGTCATGCTTAGCAAGCCTTGTTCGCCTCCACTAATAATAACAGAGGAGAGATTCACAAGATCTGAAAATGATGTTCCATTCCATAAGCGGATCAATCCATTTTGTTGTGCAATAAACATCCTTGTGCTTCCATTTGCAGGACTTGCATTCGGAGGGATCGCTATATCGATGGGACCTGAAAGACCTGTGGTAATAGTTTGATAACCGATCTGGCTATTTGCAGTGTAGTTAAATAAGATCAGGAATAAGAATGTCTTGACTGTAGCAGAAATTTTCTTCATAGCGGTTAAGGTTTGAAGAATTTTGCACAAAATCAATGCCCGAACTAACGCCTGAAGAATTTTGGTCGTTTGCAAAATGCAAATGATCTGAACCTAAAAGCGCTTTTATTAAAATCGTTGATTACCAAGTTTCGGGTTGCCTGACCTCTTTTAAGTCCGTCCCGGTTCCTTGAGAAAGTCTATCAATAAATCTATCTTGCAAATGATAATTACGCTGTAACAATTAAAAATAAAAGAAAATCTAACATGCTAAATAAATTATTCTCAATAATCATTATTGCCATTTTATTTAGTTCGCAGGGTTTATTCGCACAGACGATCGGGTTTGATAGAAGCAATCTTGAAGCAAACCGTGTTTATATGTCGATCGAAAAAATGAACGACAAAAAGGTAGTAAAAGTTGTAAAAGATTCAACACAAACAGGTGCAGACCTGCCAACATTTGTGAAAATAAAAGGCATTGACTTTAAAGACGGAACTATCGAAATAAAAGTATTAAGCCGGTTATTGAAAACCGCACCAGCCTCCGCCAGGGGTTTTATTGGAGTCGCTTTCCATATTGATTCACTGAACTCAAAATTTGAAGGAATTTATTTGCGTCCAACAAATGGCCGTGCTGAGGACCAATTGAGGCGCAATCATTCTATTCAATATTTTTCTTATCCCGACTATGATTTTGACAGATTAAGAAAAGAAGCCGGAGGTGTTTACGAATCCTATGCTGATATGGGTCTCAATGAATGGATAACTATGCGCATCGAAATAAAGGGCAAGCAAGCCAAACTATTTTTAAATAATAACAAACAGCCTTCTTTGATAGTGAACGACCTAAAACTTGGGGACGATGTTTCGGGTGCGATAGGTTTGTGGGTTGATATCGGAACAGAAGGATATTTTAAAGATCTAAAGGTCACAAAGTATTGAGGATTTTTCCTCATAATTCTTTTCTCAATTTTTTTAAATAACTTAAACATTCAAATTCTCTTGTATGAAAAATATAAACTCAATTGCCATAGGATTTTTATTTCTGCTTTTAGCAATTAATACAAATGCACAATCTAAAACAGGTGCAGATTTTTTTACGGGCAAATGGAAAGTGTTGGTGACTGGTACTCCTTACGGCGACCTGAAAAGAATTTATGTGTTGGAGAAAAGCGACAATACACTTACAGGAATAGTGCAGGATTCAACCGGTAAAGAAATAACCAAATGTTCTAAGGTGGAAGTAAAAGACAACGAAGTAACCTTGTATTATCAGGCCATGGGAAATGATGTTAGCATAACATTGATAAAAAAGGACGATGATCATGTTACAGGGTCTGTGCTTGGCCAGTTTGATGCTAAGGGTGA
>Ga0207701_10001859_pt1 | contig 21970 bp, 23 predicted proteins | sample KBSSwiSSwithPhiX_FD_184294 | JGI IMG/M metagenome (GOLD analysis project Ga0207701, IMG submission 184294) | Switchgrass rhizosphere bulk soil microbial communities from Kellogg Biological Station, Michigan, USA, with PhiX - S5 (SPAdes) (version 2) | ecosystem: Environmental > Terrestrial >... | reverse complement strand
CGCGCCAATACAGCAAACATTTTATTCGTTGTTGCAGCAGGCAATGGAGGAAATGATGGTGTGGGTGATAATAATGACGCAACTCCGAGTTATCCTTCCAGTTACACCAGTGCAAATATAATTTCGGTGGCATCGATCACATCAACCGGTGCAAAGTCCAGCTTCTCAAATTACGGGGCAACATCTGTTGATATCGGCGCACCCGGTTCTTCAATAATATCTACAGTACCTTCAAAAAGCCTTGGTTCTGCTTATGCTTCCTATAGTGGTACTTCAATGGCAACACCACATGTTACCGGCGGAGCAGCATTATATGCAGCCAGTAACCCTACTGCTTCGGCAGCAGCTATCAAGCTGGCTATTTTAAATAGCGCGGTACCGACAAGTTCACTGAGTGGTAAATGTGTGACCGGAGGCAGGCTGAATATAGGCGGCTTCTAATATTTAAGTATGCGTTAATAAAGACTAAATGCACGAATTGTGATAATCATTCACTGGTGATCCTCATATGTTGCGGGGATTCTTCAGCGGGATTAAATGGATGTGAAACCCTGGTATGTTTCCTTATCGTGCTGATCATGTCTGTGAGATGCTCTTTCTTCACTTCATCAAAATCAGTAAGCATATTCTTTTTTTCGATGGGATCTTTTGTCATGGAAGCCCCCATTTTCAGAATGAATCTGTCAAATCCGGACAACTTTTCTTTTATCATCCTACCCCTCAAAACGAAAACCTCAATATTTTTGAGCAAATCCGCCGGGACATTTCTTTTGAGGATACTATTAAGTTTTTCTACTTCAGACGCCGGTGTTCCGCAGACCATGAAAAGAAATATCTTCTTGTTAGCCAATATGTCCCGGTTTCGCCTTATCCATTTCGCAATCAGTAACTTTCCCGCGTAAATTGACGTTCCCAGGACGATATATTGACAGTAATTAAAAATCTGTTGATTTTCAAGAGTTGCCACGCAAACCGGGACGTTCAATTCTTCACCAATCCAATGTGCGTATTGTGCAGTGGCGCCATATTTACTTTTGTATATAACTACGCCTGTCATAAAATGTCATTTGTGAGAGATAAACACTGGAATTTTATGTTCGCTGATAACATCCTCTACAAAACTCGGACGGAACTGTTGAGATAGCAATGATCTGCTGTATGCTCCACCCACCAGGATAGATCCTTTCCTTTCTGATACCCATGTAGAAAAGTATTTTTTTGCATCTAATTCCAGGTTCATAAATGAAAGATTTAAAAAATGGTCAGACACCAGGGCATGTATATTATCAGTATTCTTCACATAGTCAGATTCTGGTACTCTTAAAGAAACTAAAATAGTAGGCAGCTCAGAAAATTCAGGAAACAGGTAGATGAATTGTTTGATCGCGAAAACAGAAGATTCACTGCCGTCGTAAGCGAGAATATTACTTTCAGGATATTTATATGATTCAGGCACAACAACTACGGGGCATTCGGATGAGTGTAGTACTTCCTTCAAATATTCATTTGAATCCTCACTTCCGGATTTTTTATAGAAAGACTCACTGCCAATAATTAAAATGTCAGAAAAACGGGTCTCTTTCTTCAGCTCAGGAATAGCGAAATCAAAAAAATCCTTTTTTACAATTGACTTGATATTATATTTTCTGCATTCTTCCACAAACCTTGTTACATTCTTATTTATCTGTTCAGCGTCATCTGCCTCAATCAGAGGAATGAAACCCGAACCTGAATCGGAATCAGCGTAGCTCCATAAGTTGGCAAAAATCGTTTGAGGGAGAAATAATCCGGTAACTGATATCTTTTCAGCATAGTTCATTTGCCTGGCAAAAGCCATAGCTCCTTCAGAATATTGGGAACCATCAAAGGCTATAGTAATACTTCTCATAAATGATAATTTTAAAATGGAAAATTATAAACTATCATTTACAAGAATGATGACGCCTGCTATACAGAATGATGATTTAGATCAGTTCAGGAGAGTTTCTTCCCGTTCAGGATCTATTATGATTTACCCCCCGGGAATAATATTTCAAAGCTTCTATCCAAAGGGTGCCGGCAAGGGCAGCAACAAAGCATCCCGAAATGGCGGCAATTGAGATCTTTTCAAGTTTGAAAATTTCACGGATAGCAGGTACGGTCATAATAATGATGATAAATATGAAGTTGGCCAGCACTATACCCCGCATCAGTTTATTTGGATAAGAAAGCGTTTTGATTACCGATTGCTCCATTGACCGGTTTTCGAGTGTAAGGATAATATTACTGAATAGCAGGATCAGAAATACAATAGTAAGAACAGTTGTTTCACTGGCTCCGGAATGCATGTAATAATACCCGGGTACAAGACACACAATTCCGATAACCAATCCCTGGATCACACTTAAGCTTAACTGTGATGGCAATAAAAAACCGGCTTTTGTATTCAACGGCTTACGTTGCATGATCCCTGATTCTGCAGGTTCATTCTCAAAAATAATTGAACATGTGGGGCCCATTATCAGTTCGAGGAAAATAACATGAACGGGTGTGAATATTTCTGAAAATTTCCAGTTCAACAGAACTGGAAGTGATACGATCATAATGATCGGGATATGAATGGAAATGATATATCGGATAGCATTTTTAAGGTTGTCGTATATTCTTCTGCCAAGTGCAATGGCATCTACCATATGTGCGAGATTATCATCTGTGATAACCAGGGAAGATGCCTTTTTGGCTACAGCACTCCCTTTATTGCCCATTGCAATACCGATATGGGCTGCACGCAGAGCTGGCGCGTCATTAACGCCATCACCGGTCATTGCCACCACTTCCTCATTTTTCTTCAAAGCGTTGATCACTTTCAATTTAGCCTCAGGATACATTCTGGCAAAAATATTTATATCCTTTACTGTTCGCATTAATTCAGTTTCCTGAAGACGCATCACTTCAGATCCGGTAATTACATTTGATGAGTTGTGTATATTCACCCGTCCTGCTATGGCCACAGCCGTTTCGGCGTAATCGCCGGTAATCAATTTTACAGTTATTCCGGCATCATTAAACGCCTTTATTACTTCGGTGATATTTTTTTTAGGAGGATCCTCAAATATTAATAGCCCCATGAATTGGAATTCGAATTCCTGCTGAGAAGCTGGCCATTGCGAACGCGTAAAACCCTTTCCCACTGCAAGAACCCTGTATCCTTGTTTGGCAAATTCCAATGCCTGTTCCGAATAACGTTTATATTCAGTATCACTTAATCTACTTTGACGAAGGATAGCTTCAGGTGCTCCTTTGGCTGCAATAATCACTTCTTCATTCTCATCATTTTTGAATATATGTGTCATCATCGGAGGAGTACCGCCAAGAGGGTATTCATGGATCTGATGGTAATGTGAGCGCCTATCGGTAAGCGTTGACTTTGTATAAAGTTTATGTATGGCTTTTTCCATTGCGTCAAACGGATGAACCTCACTGGCCCAGACCGCATATTCCAATAATTTTGCAGGCAATTCATCAGTTTCAACGCTTATACTCTTTTGCTGAAAGGGATCATACAAATAAGCTATGCGCATAGAATTTTCTGTAATCGTGCCTGTTTTGTCAAGGCATATCACAGTGGCCGCGCCTAAACTTTCAACGTACTGTGGATGGCGCACAATAATATTTTTTTTGATGAGCCTGAAGGCGCCTAATGCCATGAAAGTGCTGAAAGCTACAGCGATCTCCTCCGGAAGAACGCTCATGGCCATCGTCAGTCCCTGCAAGGCCGCCTTTACAATATCAGACGATTGCCTGTAACTGAAAATAACGACGAGAACAAAGGCCAGAATACCTAAAGCCACCATATATTTCAGGAAAGATTTAATCTGTAGCTCCAGGGATGTTGGTTCTGTGGGCACATTTTTCATCAGTACGCCAATCCCTCCAACTCTTGTATGCCGGCCTACAGCAGTAACCTCTATTATGGCAGAGCCACTGTTCACCAGGGTATTTCTAAAAACTGTATCCGCCTTTAAAGCTGATTTGGACACCGGGAAAGATTCGCCGGTAAGAATGGATTCATCAACAGACAGATCGTTTGATGAACGTATAAGGCCATCCGCAGCAATTATTTCTCCCTCTTCAACCACCATGATATCACCTGTAACAACTTCTTCAGATAAAATCCTTTGCCGGACGTTATCTCTGATAACTACCGGATTGGAAGAATGAAATTTGCTTAATGCCTTTATTGCCGTTCTGCTCCTGATGTTCTGAAAAACGGAGATTCCGGAAACAATAATAAGTGCCACAATCATTATAAAGCCTTCCTGGTATTGTCCGACAATAAAATAGATAGCTGCAACAATTACCAGTAAAATGAACATTGGCTCGAGCACAACATGCTTCATTACCATCAGCAGCACGTTATCATCTTTCATCTTTAGAACGTTCGCGCCATTGGATTTCCTGCTGGACGAAACCTGCTCAGATGTAAGTCCCGAAAAAGTTTTCTGATTGGACATTTATTGCCATATTATTCAAGTGGGATGTGATACTATAATCAACATGTCTAACGCTTTTGAAATGTAACTGCCTCTTCCCGCTCCAGTAAGAACTTAGCGGGCTTCCATTCAGGTATATAATCCAATAATATCTTAAATATTCCGAGTAGAGGAATAAAAAGTATCATACCGGAAACTCCCCACAATAATCCTCCTGATATTATACCTACCAGCATTGCCCAGGTGCTGATCTTTAACTTGGTTCCAACAACTCTCGGAAAAATCACGTTGGCTTCGAGATACTGAACAATTGCAAACACTGCTATTACACCAACCGGATACCAGATCGAATCCTTCATTAGCCATGCGACAGTAATGGGAATCAATGCACTGATAAATATACCGATGTAAGGAATGATAGTCATGATCGCGGTCAACATGCCAAACAACAATGCGTGTGGTATACCCAAAGCAAGCAGGCCAACCGTATTCAGGCATCCCACAATAAAATAAACCATTACCATTCCCCTGATGAAATTGGAATAAGTGTGTAGTACTTCATGAAGTATATAATGCAGATTATTTTTGAAATTCTCTCCTGCGATCCGGGCAAGGAAATGAATAAATGAATTTCTTTCGTATAAAAACAGTACCGCATAAACGGGAACAAGAAAAAGTGTAACGATGCTGTTTGCCAATGTAGTAAGTGTTAGTTGCGCGATAAAGCCAATATTGCCACTGATGTTTTCCTGGATTTTTTGCCACCACATTTCCTGCGTTTTCATGGATAAACCTGTGTTGTAATGTGTCCAATATTGCAGTTGAGCGATGGCGGGCTGCACTTTTAGAGAAATTGCCGGAATGTCTTTCCTGAGAAGGCTCAATTGATAAATAAAAAGATAGCTGATCAGGAGAAACCCTGCAATCACAATCAGCATTCCTGCTGCAATTGCCAGGCTCTTCGGCCAATGATGCATTTCCAGTTTTTTACAGAGAGGATAAAGAACAATGGCTATAAAAAGGCCATATAATACAGGTACCAGCAGATCCCTGCCGAAATAAAGAATAGCGGACATAAAGAAAATTATCTGCAGGATCCGGAGCCAGGACTGTGTTACAGGCGGTTTTAGCATCATCAAACTTAAGCAGGTATAAGTACTTATTGAAAGACTTAAATCATACAAATGGATGATACCCGTTATATAAAACGTCTACGCGTTCGCATATTTTTATTGGAAATGGATGAATATGAAAGTATTGTTTTACAGTGCCAAAAAATTTGAAATTCCTTATTTCGATACTGCAAATCACACCCATATTGAATTAATATATACTGAGGAGCAACTTTCCATGAAAACCGTTAACCTCGCTAAAGGATACGAATATATAAGCGTGTTCACTGCTGATGATGTATCGGGTGACGTTATTAAACAACTGCATTTGAACGGCGTAACCCATATAGCCATCAGGGCTGCAGGATTTGACAATGTGGATCTTAAAACGGCGAATGAATTGGGTATACATGTAGCCAATGTACCCGAATATTCACCTTACTCGATTGCCGAGCATGCCATAACGCTGATGCTTGCTTTAAACCGGAAAATTGTTATTGCAAACGAACAGGTACATCAGTATAATTTCAAGCTTGATAACCTGGTGGGTGCTGATATGCATGGAAAAACCGTGGGAATCATTGGTACGGGCAGAATTGGGAAGATTGCAGCAAAAATTCTGCATGGATTTGGCTGTAACCTGCTGGGATATGATATTAATCCGGATCGCAGGTTGAAAGATGAATACAATCTCAGGTATTGCAATCTTCATGAACTTTGTCTGTACTCAGATATTATTACAATTCATACACCCCTAAATCAAGACACAAAGTATTTGCTCGACCGAAAATTATTTTCGATCATGAAAAAAGGAATTATGATCATCAATACTTCGCGCGGCGCGGTAGTTAAGACCGAAGATCTTGTTACTTACCTTGAAAATGGAATTATTGGCGCCTACGGCATGGATGTGTATGAACACGAGAAAGGCATTTTTTTCTATGATCATTCAGCTGACAAATTACAGGATAAAATGCTGTTGAAATTATTGTCGATGAAAAATGTGCTGGTAACATCTCACCAGGCATTTGCAACATATGAGGCATTAACCAATATTGCTGAAACCACCTTCTACAATTTATTGGAATGGAATGAGGGCCTTCGCAGCGACAATGAACTCACAACGTCTTTGAAATTTATTTCTGCTTTCGGTAGTAAAATGTAAAGAGGCTGAAAGTAAATCTTATTAGAATATAAGATAACCATCTTCCTATTTTGTTCAATATACTGCTGGTGTTGGTAAAATTCTCCGGCTGTATTTTTATACAATCCTCCTCAATGATCTTTTGTAATGTCTGTTCAACGCTTTCTACAAAATGCGGATCACGCACATCGAAATTTAATTCAACACTCACATATGCACTTAGGTCGTTAACATTATAGGAGCCGATTGTCATCCATTCTCCGTCGCAAATGGCGAGTTTGCCATGCAACACATTTTTAGCGTATTCATAAATTTCTATGTTATTCCTGAAGAGCCAACTGTACCAATACTTCTCTGCCTGTTTCACCAGTAAAACATCGGATTCGCCGGAAATGATCATCCTGACTTTAACTCCTCGTCTTAATGCTTTTTCAAGGTTTTTTCTGAAGATATTCCCCGGGAGCGCATAACTAGACAGAATAGTAATGTGGGAAGCAGCTTTCCTGAACATTTCAAGATAACTATTTGAAATCTGTAACCTGTTGTTCACCCAATCGTTCCTTCTGATCCGCACCCAACCCGACTTTTCAGGGAAGATTTTACCATCTTCAACCGGAAATTCTACTTCAACACTTTTATTCCTTCTCTTTTTGCCCTTCCATATGCCAACACATACTTTGTATGCATCAATAGCTGCAGGACCTTCTACAAATAAAGCAAAATCAAGCCAGGCAGGGTTTCCAGGCATGTCATTGTAACGGTTAGTTATATTTACGCCACCCACTACCGCATTTGAAGCATCAGTAACCAACACTTTACTGTGGAGCCTTCTGCCAAAATAGAAGTTCCTGCTCCTGAAAAGAGGTTCAAAAAACCTGAAATGTATACCTGATGATTTCAGTGATTCGATAAAGGCATCAGAAAGATTTTGTGAAGCATACCCATCAACCAGGAAATAAACCTCTACGTTTCGTTTAGCTGCTTCGATCAGTGCATCGGCAACTGATTTTCCTGTTTCATCATTTTCAAAAATGTAAGTTTGTAAGTGAATGGAATGTTTGGCATCGGCAATCAGCGCAATAATGAGGTCGAAATAAGATTTACCTCCTCTTACCAATTCGACTTTGTTAAGCGTATAAGCAAAATGACTTTTATTTTTTAATTTTTGGATTCTGTTACGCATATCGTTCTCGGCGCCTGTATTGGTGAAGCTTTAGCAGGGCAAAAGATCGGCAAAAAATCATTATTGATTGGTGCTTTTGCCCAAAGTTTGCCGGATATAGATTTTATTACCTTTTTATGGATGTCACCGTCGGAGCAATTACTTGCCCATAGAGGTTTCACTCACTCATTCTTATTCATCATTCTTGTTTCTCCATTGATGGGAATTGTTTTTCAAAAGTTATTAAAAAAGAGAGTAACTGTTCAACACATGTCTCTTTTGTTCTTAATAGAATTATTTGTTCATGTATTTCTTGATGCATTTAATAATTACGGAGTAGGTTGGTTTGAACCATTCAGTGACATCCGCATTTCATTTAATACGATTTATGTAGCAGATGTAATGATGACAATAGGTCCAATAATTGTTTTCATCGCATTATTGATACTTCCTTCATTTAGTAATAAACGAAGGAAATGGTCGGTTGCCGGTATAGCCTGGTGTACAGTATATTTGTGCATAGCTGTTTTTAATAAATTATATATTGACAGCCAGGTGAACCTCGCATTTGCACGGCAAAAAATTTCAGGCGTCACTTATTTCACCACTCCAGCACCGCTTCAAACCATGTTGTGGATGGTAGTAACAAAAGGTAAAGATGGATTTTATCTGGGCTATCGTTCGGTTTTTGATTCCAATCCATTAATTAAGTTCCAGTATTTCGCTTCCAACGACCACTTACTTGATTCCATTGATGATCTTAAAGATGTTGCATTGCTAAAAAAGTTCTCACAAAATTATTATACAATTGAAAAATGGAACGATACATTGGTATTTAATGACCTGAGATTTGGACAGGTGGCAGGATGGCAGGATACAAAAGGTAAGTTCGTATTTCACTATTTTCTACAGCATCCTGCGGAAAACAGACTGGTAATTCAGAGAGGCAGGTTGTCGAACTGGGACCTTCAGGGTATCCGCATATATATCCATAGAATTAAAGGGATCTAAGCTATTTGTGAGCAATGAATAAGGGTGTATCCAGTTTTCTTATAAGAGTATCAGCCAGGCTCCTGTGAATCATACGGGAGATGCCTCCTCTTCCGTACGCTCCCATAATTACTACTACATTTTCTACCTGCTCACGTAGATAGTTACTGATCTCTTCATTTGGATCACCAGTCAGAACCTTGAACTGTGTTTGCGGGAAATTCAATTTGAGCCATTCTTTGAGGATATGACTGTCAGGTACAACTTTGTCTTCCTGATTCCTTTGGACGGTCACGAGTTCTGCTCTTAAGTTTTCATCAGGAAACAGGTAAGCATACATCTTCATAGCGTAAATTGATGATGGCTCTCCATCATATAAAAAGATAGTTTTTTCTGGTTTTTTATAGATGGGAGGAACAATCATCACCGGGCATTCAGTCCTTTCCAATAGATTAGAAATAAAATTCGTAGGCGTTTCTTCCGAATAATGGGCAAAGGTTTCATTATTCTGAATAACGAGAAGGTCTGCAAATAAACTTTCATGCGTTAATTCCTGGATGGCAATATTTCTGTCACGGTGAGTGGAATGCATCACTCCCGCGTCTGCACATCGCTGGTTAAAAATTCTAACCGCATTCTCCCTGGTGTCGACATCAAATTTCCGCAGGTATTCCGCTTTAACCGTGTCCACATCATCGTCAACAATCATGTCGGTTAATTTATAACTATGATAGGTGAAATCTTCAAGGAAAACACCAAAGATCCTTACGTTATACTTTTTTGCTATATCCAGTACATATTTTTCAGTACTATCGGAATATTTGAGGCCGTCAAAAGCGGCAATAATCTTTTTCATGGCTTTATTTATGTGAAATGAATACAGGAAGACTTGTTGTTTTCAGGAGGAGTATTGCTGTACTGCGTTTAAAAATCGAAGGGATAATTTTTTTACCAAATGCACCCATTATCGCGAATGCTTTCTTTTTATTTAAAAAATAAGAGAATATCTGGTCCTCCGGGTCACCTCTCAACACCTGGTAGCCAACGGAAGAATAATGTGTTTCCAGGTAATCGACGATCATTTCCTTATGACTGATTTCGTGAGAATAATCATCATTTACTTCCAGGAAAATGACTTTTTTGTCCCTGAACTGGGGAAAAAGATTAGTAAATTGTTTAATGGCAAATACCGAAGATGCACTTCCATCATAGGTAAACACTATTTCGTTCACTTCGTTAAAAGTTAAAGGCGCGACAATAACCGGACATTCCGCATGTTTCAAAGTATAGGTAACCGTGTCGCTTGGTATTATTTCCGCTTCGGTTGAAAACGAAGAGCCAGCACCAAGTATCATCAGATCAGCAAATCTGCTTTCCAGGATAACATGGTTGATGTTTACAGCCTCTTTCATCTCGGGTATCCATTGCAGATCATGATTGCTGCAAAACCGGTCAAATTCCAGCTTTATTTGTCTGATTTCCTCAAGAGATATTAAAGGAAGAACCTGTGTTTCATTTACGTGGTGGCAAAAATGAATACCCGGCTTTTCAACCACTTCCATGAGTGGTTCCTGGTGCAGAAACAAGCCGGTTAACTTTGATCCCGTTAAATTAGCGAGGTAACATGCAAAATCCAGAGACATTCTTTCTATACCCGTTGGATTGATGACAACAATGATCTTTTCCATTTTAGGTTTTTTAAATGTGATCCCTCCATATAATATCAAAATAAACATTAATAATAAACCATTCCTATTACCAGGCTCAGGCAATCGCATGATTCGTATCAGTATTGACCACGCTCATTTGTAAGGATGACGGTGGTCCTGATTTTCACATTATTGATCTCATACTTTTATGGATAACTTCTAAAAACAAAAATGCCCGGGATCGATCTTTTTGCCGATAACATTTTTGCGAGTATTTATGAGGATCATTTTCTTTTTGTTGTTACACTTAACAACGCAATCGTTCGCTCAAACTTCCGTCCAGGAAACACCACAGTTTACATGGATGAACAACCACGCAGAACTCTTGCACTTAAAAAGCTACCTGGACCGGTCAGATGAACTTGGTTTGAAACAGCAGGAAGAAGATGTCAATTTTATCGATGCTGTGATCAATGGGAAAATGGAATTAACAAATGTTACCGATTCTGTCGCGGCTGATTTCAAACTGACTCAAATTGCAATAACTTTTTTCAGTGATATAATCTATGGCAAACAGCCGATCATTACTTATAATGGTATAAACTATAGCCCCGATTGCCTGCCAATCGCAGAGATGATCAACGAAGCTGTTAATGACCACTCTTTTAATGTATTGCTGGATAGCCTAGAAAGCAGGGATCCGGAATACATTTCCCTGAAAAGTAACCTGTCAAACCTCGCAGACTCATTGCACCTAACACCAGGAACCGATCGAAAAAGAATTTCAATACTGGAAAAAAAAATCGGCAGTGTTGTAAGCGCATTGAACACCGTCCGCTGGATGAATTGCCTGACAGAACGGAATGAATATACAATTGTGGTGAATGTTCCCTCAGCAAGTTTACTCCTTTACAACCGCGATAAAATTATTTTTGAATCCAGGGTTATTGTAGGCACCAGATCGACCCGAACACCCCTTTTTCTCAGCAATCTCACTGATGTTACCATTTATCCCTATTGGAACGTGCCGAAAAGTATTGCTGTAAAGGAACTCCTGCCAATGATCAAAAAAGATATAAAATATCTCGAAAACAATAATTTCCAGGTACTCAATAACAATGGCAAAGTGATAGATCCGTATAATGTGGATTGGCACAGTTTAAATGAAAAAAATTTCTCTTATTCAATCAGGCAATCTACCGGATGCGACAATTCTCTTGGATTAATCAAGCTCAACATCAATCATCCCAATAATATCTACCTGCACGACACTCCCTGGAAGACACTTTTTGAATCTGCAAACAGGTATTATAGTCATGGCTGTATCCGTGTTGAAAAAGCAAAGGAACTGGCTCACATTATTTTGAAAGAAAATAGTATGGCTGTAGATACTTTAAATGAAAATGAAAATACTACCAGGCACAACCCTGTTGTATTGCGTGTTGACAAAAATATCCCCGTACTGGTATTGTATAATACTGCTTGGTTTAATGCTGAAGGGGAAATCCGGTTTTATCCTGATATATACAGCAAATTCAAATAATAACTATAAGCTGACTTTCATATGAATTTTACACTGAACCATCCTTATCAGTTTGCCACAGAATATACCCAGCCGGTAGCCTATTTCTGTATGGAATACGCCATCCATCAACCGCTGAAAACATATGCGGGTGGGTTGGGCTATTTGGCAGGATCTCATATGAGAAGCGCATTTGAGCTGCGTCAGAACATCGTTGGTATTGGTATATTATGGAAGTATGGATATTATGACCAGGTAAGAAAAAGCGATCAGACCATGGATGTGCTTTTCCAGGAAAAAATGTATGGATTCCTGGAACCAACGGGCTTAAAATTCACTATAAGAATTTCTTCCACCGATGTGTGGGTAACGGCATATTATCTTCCCTGTTCAGTATTCAACACCGCTCCATTGTTTTTCTTATCTACGGACCTGAGTGAAAATGATTACCTGGCAAGGACTATTTCTCATAAATTATATGATCCAAACCCTGAAACACAAATTGCTGCCAGTATTCTACTAGGGATTGGAGGTTGTAAGCTTCTTGAATATCTTCAATGGAAGCCAACTATATATCATATGAATGAATCGCATGCCTTGCCTGTGGCGTTTTATCTATTCAACAAGTTTAAAAGCGTGGAAGAGGTTAAGAAAAGACTCGTATTCACGAATCACACAGCGGAGGAGGGTGGAAATCCCAAAACAAGTGTTTGGTTACTGGAGAAAATGGGATTTTTTTATGACCTGCCAACTGAACAGATCAAGTCGCTCGGTTTATACAGTGGTGATCAACTGAATCATACACATGCCGCACTCAAACTTTCAAGGATGGCCAATGCCGTGTCGAAACTCCATCATAAAAAATTAATGAATATCTGGAAGGATCACAAGGATCTTTGTCAGATCATATCGATAACAAATGCACAAAATTTTAATTATTGGTCCGATAATAAAATGTATGAATGCCTTAGAGAAAATAATATCGAAAAATTTAGAAAACTGAAAACACTTGCAAAAGAGTTGTTGTTTGAGGTGGTTGCCGACCAGAACGGTGAAATACTGGATAAAAATATCCTAACAATAGTTTTCGCAAAAAGATTTACAGGATACAAGAGACCAGACCTGTTGTTTCTTGATATGCAAAGGTTCGATAAACTAATGAAAAATAAAGAGCAGCCGATCCAGATTATCTGGGCAGGAAAGCCATACCCGGCTGATTATTCATCAATCGGGATATTCGATAAGATTGTAAATGTCTGCAAAAATTATAATAATTGTTCCGTGCTTGCCGGGTATGAATTAAAGCTCTCAAAATTGCTTAAAAATGGAGCTGATATTTGGTTGAATGTACCAAGGATAGGTCATGAAGCATCCGGCACAAGTGGCATGTCTGCGGCCATGAATGGTGCGCTTAATTTATCCATTGCAGATGGCTGGGTTCCTGAATTTGCCAGGGATAAGATCAATTGTTTTGTTATTCCTCATGCTGATATCACGCTGACTGATCATCAACAGGATGAAATTGATGCGGATAATTTATATAACCTGTTGGAAAATGAAGTGATCCCTATGTACTATGAGCATCCTGAAAAATGGTTTTCAATGATAAAAAGCAGTATGGAGGATGTGATCCCATATTTTGACAGTAGCAGAATGGCATCTGAATATTACTCAGCATTATACTGCATCCGGAAAGCGTAGAAAATTACTGCTTCACTGAGAGATTTTTAAAGTAGCCGATACCCAATGCCACAGTCAGGTAAAAAGCATTGTTAGCAAAATCGGCCGGAGGGATCTGCGGGTTATTGATTCTTTTCCAGTTGTCTGTTTTTAAAGAAAATCTATAACCGGTTCTCAATCCGGCAATAAATAAACCAGAAACAGGCCGGTTAACAAACTTGTAAACAATTTGGTCGGCATTAAGACCAAAGTCAATGGATGGCGATAACAGATAAATAGAATGCAACTCCGATTTCAGGTCATTACTTTTTACGTAGGAAGTTATTACCATTGAACTGGCTCCTACTCCTACAGACGGATAAATGAAAAAGTTGTTGTTTTCATAAACAACATAACCGCCTTTTAGCAAAGCTGATCCGGTAAAAAGCTCGCCATACTTTTGTTCATCAGTTACAACACCGTGAGCATGTATTCCCCCCTTTGCGCCGAGAATTAACTTACCTTCCTTCCAGTAACCTTCGCCGCCTATTCCATAAAAACTATTCTTCAATGTATGCATGCCAGGCATCATTGGTTGAAGTTCACTTTTGACGCCGGATACATTCTCATAACCGATGGTGAAAAAACCGGCAAACCCTTTTGATTGTGCTTTACTCACTGTTACAGCGAATAGCATTAAAACCAGGAGAATGAGTTTGAATCGCACGATATTATATTTATGTTGAAATAATGTAGAATACGTCTGATCATCAGATTCAACTAGACGAATATCAAAAATCAATTAATGGAGGGGAATGATGTGCATCATTAACGCTGATGATATTGGACAATTATGAATTATTTCAATCTATTTTCAGTGAAGTAAACGGATTATCAGATTCAGGAAGATGTTTCGGATATTGATTCATATTGTGTTTTAAAATGGTAATCGACAGTGAGCTTATCCAGATCATGTAAACACCGATACTGATACGTTCCCATATGCCCATCATTGGAGTAGGTAAATTCTTTTCAAGGAAGGAAGTACTCAATCCCGTTAAAATTCCAAATACAAGTAAAATAACAATAGTAGCGAGTGAATAAAAACGAAAACGTTTTCCAAATGCCGCAGCCGCAAAAATAATTATACACAGCATTAACAATACAGAAACAAAAGTGAAAACGATGTGCATTGTATCTGTGAGAGTAGCCTGGCCCGCAGCAATGGCTTCACGTTGATGCATTGGAGGCCATACTGCACTTATTAACCCATTTAATATCAGCATGGCACCGGCAATACGCAAAGAACGATTTCCACTGGCTGCCATCCAGATCCCCCATCCGAACAGGATATTCAATAGAGAATACAAAGCAGCCATGTAAACCCACAACTGCCTGGTAGGAACACCTATGGCAGACAATTCACTGACCGTTTGAGATGCGACATCATAATTCCCGAGTTGCATCGGAACAAATATGTTCATAGCAACATACCATAATGAAGACACAATGCCGCAACTGAGTAAAAATTTGTGTAGGATGATTGTCCTTTGCATATCATAACATCTTTTATGCTGATAATCTGCTTCCATCATCATTTATGGTTATGAAAATACTCTGTTTTAGACACGGGCACTATGACCCATCGCATAGGTTCTTATGAGTTAAATCAATATTTATTCTGAATATCCTGCACATATTTGATGCAGCATTTGGAATTCGAAATTTCTTTTCCTGAATGTCTAATATCTGGCGGCGTAATGGCGGTAATCTTTTGTAGGCTTTTTGTTGGCAATTAAGCCGGGTAATTCATCTGCCATAAAGTAGGAGTGCTCAGGTTTGAAGTTAAAACATTCTTTTGTTTTCTTTCTTTTAATCGTGAAATAAAGAGATTAATAATGAAAAATGAAATCACATTGCAAACGTTACTGCCTTATACGGATTTTATGACTGATGAGGAAGTAATACGTTATGAAGATTATCTTTGCAACATAGAACCGTTAGAACATTTCACCCTTGAGGAAATTGCAGAGCTTGAGAGAAGGAAAGAAAGGCATATTCAAGAGCTCAAACAAATTCAAGAAGAGATATTTGAAAAGTACCTTCAGCAAACATTCTATGGTCATTGATTTTTTTGTGACCTTTATAAAAATTAATTTACCCTGTGGGAAATGAATTTAATAATCACTTAATCTTTAAAAACGTTGTGTATGCCTATTGTAAAAGTTATTGAGGTGATAGCCTCTTCAGAAAAAAGTATTGAGGATGCATTGCAACAGGCAGTGGCAGAAGCGTCCAAGACCATCCATAATATTGATTCCATATTCGTGAAAGGTATTAAAGCGCATGTCAAGGACAATAAAATCACTACTTATGGATTGATCTGCAAGATCTCTTTCCGGCTAGATGATAAAAGGTAGTTCCTGGTAATTTTATTTTTTTAATGTTGATTTTTCATTTGAAAGAATGCGGATGATTTAGGTAAGTATAGTAGCACAACAACCAACAATAAAAAAACAATGTGTACAATCGTGTCAGATAGTGAATGGAGTGCACTTATAAAAACATGATACAACAACCAGGCAATAGCAAGCCACCTTGCCCAATTAATTGACTTAAGTAGAAGGAACCCGCAAACTATAGCTAGCATTCTTACGAACTGAACCCAAAATAGCTCGTATAAATTAGCATTGGGATCAAAAAATTCTTTTAAATGATATACAAATCCAACACATCCGGCAACAATAAACAGAAGGGAAACAATAAGAACAGGCAGAGGACAGTTTTTCATCAATAATGTATCTAAATCTATTATGGGTCTATCTTGAGTGATAGTCGGCGAAGGTATAGCAATTCATAAAACAGGCTTGGCAAATTCCACGCAATCGTAGTGATTAGTAATTGTTCGTGAATCAGGTTCAGCCGGATTGGTGCTTCCATCGCTTATGTCAAATGACAGGATCTCGTTATTTTCATTCAACACATAATTGGAGAATTCAAACCTGAGGGGAATAGAAAGAACGCCAAAAGCATTATAGCCGCAAACATATTCGAATGATGTAACAAGATTTTTATGAGCGGGAGGTACCCAATCCATTATATCGCTAAGCATATAGGTAAACCCTTCACTGGTTTCTGCAGGTATTATAGTTTTGCCGGTAACTTGCAATGTGTTGTTGTGCGTGTACTTGATAGCATTAAGGCTACCACCACACACAAGAAGCGCTTTCGGGTTTATACCCGTTAAATTTCCATTATCATCATAGTGAAAGTATGGCCCCCGAAATTCCAGGCTGTCTCCATTCGGCTGCGTTTGCCCTTTATTTGCCACAATCACATCCAATCTGCCGTTTACATATTCATAGGTGAGGCTTCCAAAATTGGTAACATAAAGCGTTTGCGGATCAAAAAGAACTGTTGTTCTACCCCCCTGACTGCCTGAGTCGCCAGCAAGGTAGAATGAATCTGTTTGCTGAAACCTTGCATACGTTTTTTTGTCGACAGTAAATTGAACAGAATTGGTGTTTGTGGGGCTGTAATAGAACCTATAAAATAGCGAATCGAAAGCATAGAACCCGTTCATAACTTTCAAAGCGAGCAACTCTACTTTTCCTTCTCTACTATAAGATTTGACAAAACCAGCTACATAAGAACTTATTGAGGGTTCCGCCATTCTGTATCCGCTTTGGCTTATTAATCCGCATACTGTATCTTTTTGAAAATACCCGGAAGTGTCAACGCCTGGAGGAAGAGGTATGCGATTGTATAATTCCTGGACCTTCTTACAGGAAATCATTGTAAACAAACCTAATACTGCGGCAACCCAAATTTTAAGCATATATAAGGATTACGATCAAGTTATACCCGAAAGATCAATCAACGTTTAACGAAACTTCTCTTCAATCAAATCCTGATTATCACTGAAAACCTCATGCCAATGACTCATGAATATTGTGTTATCAACTTTTTTTATGTTTCCTTCAGATCATCTTCAATCTGAAAGATTTCCAGCACTCAAATCGATTCCAAAGAGATGAAGGAAATACATCACATTTATTGAAAATTCGTTCGTAGTGGTAAGATTGCTTGAGATCATGCTTTTGTTGACTATAATCAATTCCCTGGATAAGGATCCTGATTTATTTGGCACCATTCATTGTCCGGTACTTGTAATGGCAGGAGAGCGCGACCTCAATGCTCCCCTGGCAACGATAATTGCCGCTTATCAAATGATCCCGAACAGTCAGCTTAGTATTATTCCCAATGCTCCTCATCCTGTTTTTCTTATGAACTTTCCGGCAGTGTGGGAAAGTATAATGCCATTTCTAAAGCAAGAATAAATGGGCACGGGTCAACCCCTGACCAGTAATATTGGTAGTAATATCTGTAATCTGTATACCCTTCCATCAAAAGAACACTGTCACCTTTGCATAAACATTAGCGACCGTTGCTGGCGAATTAATTTTGTAACTTACTATAAGTAAAATCTAAAGAGATGGCAAAGATCAACCTCGATGTCAATGGCAAAAAATTAGTCGCAGATGTAAATCCTGATACTCCGGTATTATGGGTGCTGCGTGATCACCTGAATCTCGTCGGAACCAAATATGGTTGTGGTATGGCACAGTGCGGTGCCTGCACCATTCATCTCGAAGGTAATGCAGTGCGTTCCTGTATCCTGCCTGTCTCGCAGGTGGAGAATAAAAAGATTACAACAATCGAAGGTATTTCGGAAAACGCCGATCACCCTGTTCAAAAAGCCTGGCTTGAACACGATGTGCCACAATGTGGTTATTGCCAGGCAGGACAAATCATGACAGCTGTTGCATTGCTGAAGAAAAATCCACATCCGTCAGATGAAGAAATAGCGTCGGCAATGCATGGCAACTTATGCCGATGCGGCACCTACCTGCGTATCCGGGCCGCGGTTAAAACAGCTTCAAATTCCTAACACCTCAATCTTTAAGCAATGACTTCAGTAAAAACTTCAATCAACAGAAGATCTTTCATAAAGGCAACAGCGCTTGCAGGGGGTGGTATGATGCTTAGCTTCAGTTGGCTTGCTGCATGTAATCCAACACCAGAAGAAGCAATGGCTATGCCTAAAGAGTGGTTTAACCTGAACAGCTATATCAGGATCGGGGAAAATGGCATCGTCACACTGATGGCGCCGAATCCTGAGTTTGGATCCAATGTTAAGACCTCTTTGCCAATGATACTCGCAGACGAATTGGATGTGGACTGGAAAAATGTTATTGTAGAACAAGCCGATTTTTTCCCGGAAAGATTTGAACGGCAGTTCACCGGTGGAAGCCAGTCAGTCCGCCAGGGATGGAAAATACTTCGCACGGCAGGAGCCGCAGGCCGCCAGATGCTTATAAATGCAGCAGCACAAACATGGAATGTTCCGGCAAATGAAATCACAACTGAATCCGGAACCCTTCATCACAAGTCAAGCGGCAAAAAAGTTTCCTATGGTGAGATCGCATCCAAAGCAGCAGGACTTCCCGTTCCGAAGGAAGTGAAATTGAAAGATGTAAAGGATTTTAAAATTATCCGCACATCGCAGAAAAATGTTGATGGAACGAAGATCGTATCAGGAAAACCACTTTTTACATTAGACTACAAACACGAAGGAATGCTGATTGCCATGATCGCTCATCCTCCGGCATTTGGTTTAACAGTAAAGTCCGTTGACGATGCCAAGGCGAGATCAATGCCAGGCATAAAAGATATTTTCAGAATCAAAACACTCAGCGACGACTACGAAAGAAATGTTTTTGATACCACGCAGTTTACGGAGTTAGTGGTTGTAGTAGGAAATACTACCTGGGAAGTTATGAATGCGCGAAAAGAATTAAAAGTAGAATGGGAGGAATCCCCTGCAAGTACAATTAATGTCAGTGTGTGGGGAGGTGGTAAACAGACAGTGAAGATACCTGCAGGATTGGAAAGCACTGTTACGCATAAACAGAAGATGGCCGAAATGTCAAAAAAACCTGGAAAAGTTTTACGGAAAGATGGCGACCCCGAAGGCGTATTTAAAAATGCTGCTAAAGTTTTAGAGCGTACTTACAATGCACCGTACCTGGCGCACAATACTATGGAACCGGTCAACTGTTTTGCTCATGTTACAGCGGACATGGCTGACATTTATGCTCCGGTTCAGGCTCCTGAATTTAATATGAATTCACTTACTGCACGACTGGGCTTACCAAAAGAAAAGATTCACATCAGGCTTGCAAGAATGGGCGGTGGTTTCGGACAGAGAGCATATGGGCATCACCTTGTTGAAGCAGCAGTCATTTCGCAAAAAATGAACGCACCAATAAAATTGGTTTATACCCGCGAAGACGACATGAGTTATGGAATTTACCGGCCAACTTATACGGCAACTTACAAGGCAGCCCTCGACAAAGACAATAATCTGATTGCCTTCAAAGTAAAGGGCGGTGGTATACCGGAGCATGCGGTCGCACCTAACCGTTTTCCAGCGGGTGCGGTCGACAACTATCTTGCAGAAGGATGGGAAATAGCATCAAACATTACTATTGGAGCATTTCGTGCACCACGTTCAAATTTTATTGCCGGTGCTGAACAATCATTCCTCGACGAATTGGCTGAGCTCGCCGGTAAAGATCCTATCGAATTTCGATTGGAACTTTTAGACAGGGCAAAGAAAAATCCGGTAGGCAAAGAAAATGATTATGACGCTGATCGATATGCCGGTGTTTTAAAACTTGTGAGAGACAAAGCTGACTGGAAGAATAAAAAACCGAATATCCATCGCGGCGTCTCAGCATATTTCTGTCACAATACCTACGTAGCGCAAGTGCTGGATATTGAAATGATAGAAAGTAAACCCGTAATTCAAAAAGTATTTGCTGCTGTTGACTGCGGAATTGTTATTAATCCGGATGCAGCAACCAATATGGGTGAAGGCGGCATTATAGATGGTATCGGAAATGCGTTGTTTGGTGAATTGACTTTTGCAGATGGAGTTCCGGAAAAAACCAATTTTGATAAATATCGTATCATCAGGCAAAAAGAAGTTCCCAAATCAATTGAGATACATTTTGTGCAAAACGATCAGGACCCAACTGGATTAGGCGAGCCTTTGTTCCCACCGATCTTTGCAGCCGTTGCAAACGCTATGTACAGAGCGACAGGACAGCGCTATTACGAGCAGCCATTTACTAAATCATCACAGATGCCATTAACCCGGGTGTAAATTTTCAATATGAAAGTATATGTATTATTATTAGCTGTTGTGTTGGGTTTAACGTCGTGCAATAATGGATCACCTGGTTCAGCAGATGCAAAAGATTCTGTGAGCACTGATTCTTTAACAAATCCATCCTCTAATCCTGAAATTGAAGTGGATACTGCGGCTAAACAAATGAATCTCGATTCAGCTGATTTGCACAAATAAATCTGCTTAAATTATTATCTTATAGAATTTATATAACCTTCTTTTGCCCGGCGAGGAGCCCTGGAAGCATATACCTGTTTATCCCGCGGAGCCCAGGTATTTAATCCATCAACATACCGGTTAAACATACAAAATGCAGCGGCAATCAATACCGTGTCGTGTATTTCCCTGTCTGTTGCTCCAACCTTCTTCGCCGCCTCTACCTGTTGTGTAGTAACAGATTTTCCTCCTTTCTGTACAGAAGCGGCAATGCTCAACAATGATTTCATCTTATCCGAAATATCTGACCTGTTGAAATCGGCCCTGATCCTTTCAATTTTTTCTATATCGCACTGCATATAATAACCTGCCATCGCACTGTGCACATTCTGACAAAAGAAACAGTCATTCAGGTACGATACATATGCCCCGATCAATTCACGTTCTCCCCTTTCAAGAGAATTATCTTCATTACGGAGAAGTATCTCAGCCAATTGGTTCAGGGGTTCCGCGGTTTCAGGACTATACACCATCAATCCCCTTATACCGGGCTCTTCATTTTTTAAATCTATATATGCCATAGTTGTTTTATTTCTATTGTTTAGGTAATAAATATCCTTTTTCTGCCATGCGTATTCCCATTTCACGGTAGTCATCTTTATTTTCAGGGGTGAGACTATTCAATCCATCAACATACCTGTTAAACATAGAAAAAGTCGCGGCAATTAATACGGTGTCATGAATATCCATGTCATCCGCACCTGCTTCCCGCGCGTTATTAATATCTTCCTGGGTTACTTCTTTCCCCGACACCTGGACCTTCGCTGCAATGTTAAGCAATGCTTTCAT
>Ga0207701_10001857_pt1 | contig 21978 bp, 21 predicted proteins | sample KBSSwiSSwithPhiX_FD_184294 | JGI IMG/M metagenome (GOLD analysis project Ga0207701, IMG submission 184294) | Switchgrass rhizosphere bulk soil microbial communities from Kellogg Biological Station, Michigan, USA, with PhiX - S5 (SPAdes) (version 2) | ecosystem: Environmental > Terrestrial >... | reverse complement strand
GGCTCGTCGAGCAGGAGCACGCGCGGCTCGACGGCGAGCGCGCGGGCGAGCGCGACGCGTTGCCGCTGCCCGCCGGACATCTGCAGCGGACGCCGCTCGCCAAGCCCGACGAGCTGCACGAGGTCGAGCGCATCCGCGACCCGCTTCGTGATCTCTGGCTGCGGCACGTTGCGCATGCGCAGGCCGAAGGCTACGTTGGCGGCGGCGCTCATGTGCGGGAACAGCGCGTAATCCTGGAATACGACGCCGATATCGCGGCGGAACGAGGGCAGGTCGGCGACGGGCCTGCCCTTCAGGTAGATCTCGCCTGCGGTCGGCGGGAAAAAGCCGGCGATGAGGCCCAGTGTCGTGGTCTTGCCGCAACCCGATGGCCCCAGCAACGTGACGAACTCGCCCTCGTTCACTTCGAGATTGATGCCGGCGACCGCCGCCACCGTCGCGTAGTGCTTCTCGATCCCGACGAGGCGCAGCGCCGGGTCAGCCACGGCGATCTCCGTAAATGAAATCTCCGAGCCCGCTCACTCGCTCGACGATGGCGACCAGGATCAGCGGCAGCAGCAGCGTGATGACCGAGACGGCGGCCAACGTCGGGGCAAAGCCGAACTCCAGAAAACCGAGGATCTTGACCGTGATGGGAACTTCGCCGGGCCTCGCGAGAAAGATCGACAGGTTCACGTCGGTGAACGAATGGATGAACGCGAACACGGCGCCGGCCACGAGGCCGCTCTTGATCAGGGGAAATACGATATGCCGCAGCGTGCGCACAGGCGTGGCGCCGAGGCTCGCCGCTGCGAGCTCGAGATTCGGCGGGAGCGTCTGCAGGCTGATCGATACGGTGCGGACCGCGAACGGCATGCAAATCACCACGTGGCCGACGAGCAACGCCGCAAAGCCGATGTGCTCGCGCCACCCGACGTATTGGAAGAGCTGCAGCAGGCCCACACCGGTCACCAGCGTCGGCAGCATCAGCGGCCCAAGCGTCAGCGCCACCAATGCCTCGCGGCCGCGAAAGCGGTACCGATACAGGGCGAAGGCAAGCGGCAGCGCGAGTAGCGTGGACATAAGCGCAGTGAACGTTCCGAGCTTCAGGCTGAATAGCAGCGGGTCGAGCCATTCCGGAGTCAGCGCTCGTTCCCACCAGCGCAGCGAAAAGCCGCGCGGGGGGAAGAACGATCGGTTCGTCTGGTTGAATGAAACCGCCGTCGTGATCAGGATCGGTCCCAGCGAGAAGACGTACACGAACGCCACGACGGTGCACAACAGCGCCCACGGACCGGAAGTGGCCCGCCAACGGGCGCTGAAGATTCGTGCGTTCACAACGCCGCCCGTCGGGCACCGAGCCGCGCCGCTGCGTACAGCAGCAGCAGCGAGCAGACGATGAGAATGACCGCCAGCGCCGCGCCGAGCGACCAGTCGAGCAGTTGAATGATGAAGTTGTAGATCGCGGTCGCCGCGACCTGGGTTGCGGGTCCGCCAAGGATGGCGGGCGTTGCGTAGGCACTGATAGCGATGGAAAAGACCAGGATGAATCCGCCGGCGATCCCGGGCAGACAGAGCGGCATGACCACGTGGAAGAACGTGCGGGTACGGTTGGCGCCGAGGCTCATCGCGGCAGACTCGAGATTCGGGTTGACACCGTTGAGCGAGCCCATGATCGTCAGCACCGCATAAGGCAACAGCGCATGCGCGAGGCCGATGATGATCGCGCCGGTGCTCGGCATGAAGGGAATCCGCTCGCCGATCACCCCGAGGTTGAGCAGCACGTCGTTGGCAAAGCCGAAGCGATTCAGGATGATGTACCAGCCGTACGTGCGCACCACGACGCTCGCCAGCAGCGGCGCCAGCGACAGCGCGATCAGCAAGCCTTTAAAGCGACTGCGCGAGCGCACGAGGAAATAGGCTAGCGGAAAGCCCAGCACGATGTCGATCAAGCCGACGGCGATGCCGACGGCGAACGTGCGCAGGAAAACCTCGAGATAAAGCGGGCGGGTGAACAGAAAGCGATAATTGTCGAGCGTCGGCTCGGCCGTGAGCTGCTGCGCCTCCGACTTGAGAAAGCTCGCGGACAGCAATAGCGCGTTGGGCAGGACGAAAAACGCCAACAGCACCGTCGCGGGGAGCGCAATGAGCAGCCAATGCGCCGGGACGCCGCTGCGCATTCTCGTCCCTCGCATCTGGGATCGCCGCCTTGCGTCAAAGGCGCAGGAGGACGGGTGTCGCTAGCCCATGACTTCCTGCCAGCGCAGCGTCCAGTCCTTGCGGTTGACGCCGATGGCATCGAGGTCCGGCAGCTTGACCGATTCGAACTGTTGCGTGGTCACGATCTGCGACTCCACGAAGGCCTTCGGCCAGTCGGTGATGTCGCCGCGCCCAGGACTGCAGAAATACGCCTGGCACCAGGCGCGCTGCGTCGCCGGCTCGAGCATGAAATTGATGAATTCGTAGGCGAGCTTCTTGTTCTTCGCGCCGATCGGCACGCTTGCCGAGTCGATGTTGGCGATGACGCCTTCCTTCGGTACGACCATGCCGTACGGAATCCCGCGGCTGATGTAATAGCCTGCGCGCGCGCTCCAATACGGAGAGATCCAGACCTCGCCGCTTTCGAAATGCGGCGCGGCTTCCGCGGACGTGGTGACGACGACGCCCACCCAGGGTTTCTGGCTCTTGAGCAGCGCCCACGCGGGTTCCATGTTCGATGCCCCGCCGCCGCCCAAGTCGGCCGCATGTATCAGCGCGTAGACCGAGAGCAGGTTGGCGGGGTTGTAGTTGATGACGTGCCCCTTCACCTTGGCACCGTACCGCTTGTCGGGCTGCCAGTAGTCGGCCCACGATACGGGCTTGTCGAGCTTGTCCTTGTTGTAGAGGAGCGAGTCGAACTGGAGGGTGTGCATCACGGCAACCGGCGGCAGCGCCTTGCGCGCCTTGTCCCAGGTGAATTTGATGTTCGGGACTTCCGCTTCGGTGATCTTTTCCAGCAGACCTTCCTTGGCCCCGAGAATGACCTCGGGCGGGCTGAGCGCGGCCGCGACGTCGAAGCCGGGCGCGCCTTTCGACGCCCGGATCTTTGCGTAGTCCTGCGACGACGTGCCGGTCGTATCGTGAATGACCTTGACGCCGAACTTTTTCTCGAACGGCTGAATGACGGCCTTCTCGAAGAGCTCCTGGTATTCGCCGCCGAAGCTGTTGACGACCAAATCGTCGGTGCGCTGGCCCCAGACATCGCGCACTCCCAATCCAAGCACAGCGGCCGCGGATGCGCGTTGGAGGAAGGCGCGCCGACTGAGCTCGTTGTCGGTGGTGTGATCTCCATTCATGACTGCCTCCTGTTCAGGTCTGTCGGCTCCGGCGCCAGTCTAGCATTCACGCGCTAACGCAGCTTCCAGGCCGGCCGGCGCTTCTCCTTGAAGGCGCGTGCACCTTCGGCGCCGTCTTCGGTCTCGGCTATTTCCTGATCGAGGTGTCGCGCGTACGCGAGGAGTGACGGCGGGAACGAAGCGGTAAGCCGATAGAGACGGATGGCGGCCTGCACGGCAAGCGGGGAGCCGAGGCAAATCATTTCGGCGAGTTGCTCGGCTGCGGGGATCAACTGATCCTTCGGCACGACCTTGTTGACGACGGCCTGTTGCAGGCATTCCTGGGCCGTCAAGCGGCCATTGCACAGCGTAAGGTAGGCGGCCGTCGTGCGCGGCAAGGCGGCATACATCTCGTGCGGCGCGCCAACACGGCCGACATTGGTGTGCTGGTCGCCGATCCAGGCATCTTCCACCATCACGCGAAGCTGACACTGCAGGATGATGTTGAGCCCCACGCCGACGGCGAAGCCGTTGATGGCGGCAATGAGCGGCTTCTCCAGGTTCGCGTCCTGCGGTTGTCCGCCGCCGCCCCAATGAAACAGCGGATGGTTCGGGTCCTCGTGCGGCGTGCGCTTGCCCTGCGCCTGGTATTGCGCCAGGAACTTGACGTCGCGGCCCGCGCAGAACGCCTGACCAGTTCCGGTCACGATGCCGACGTAGATATCGGGATCGAGGCTGATATCGCGCCAGCACGAGCGCATCTCCGCGTAGGCGAACGAGTGCAGCGCGTTGCGAACCTCCGGACGATTGAGCGTGACATAGGCGACGTGTCCCTTCTTTTCGTAGATGACGTGCTCGAGGTTGCGCGGCGACGAAGAGGGGTCGTACGGGGACTCGTAGCGGGACATCGTCATTCTCCTTGCCAGCTGTTCTCTGGATTTCGCCGCAACGAGCGTCCCGTCGCGGCATCGAACACGTGCGCGTGCGCCATGGTGAACGCGAAGCGCAACCTTTGCCCGACCGCCGGCAGTGCGCGGCCTGCGATCTTGGCGACGAGCTCGTGGACGCCGACTGCGAAGCACAGCAGGAACTCCGCGCCGAGCGGCTCGACAGTGACGATCGTTCCCTCGACCGACGCGGTCGCGTCGGCGCCCGGTGCCGACAGCGCGATATCCTCGGGGCGGATACCGAAAATCACCTTCATGCCAATCGGGACGCTCAGCGCCTGGCGCGGGTCGAGCGGCAGCGACATGCCGTCGGCAAGGATCCGCGGTCCGGTGGACGCGTCGCTTGCGATCTCCGCGGCGATCATGTTCATCGCCGGCGTGCCGATGAATCCGGCGACGAAGACGTTTGCCGGGTTGGCGTAGACCTCCATCGGCGCGCCGACCTGCTCGATTCGCCCCTTGTTCAGGATGACGACACGGTCGGCGAGCGTCATTGCCTCGACCTGGTCGTGAGTGACGTAGACGACGGTTGCGCGGAGCGTCTGGTGAAGCTTCTTGATCTCGCTCCGCAGCCGCGACCGAAGCTCGGCATCGAGATTCGAGAGCGGCTCGTCGAACAGGAAGACGGCGGGGTCGCGGACGATCGCGCGCCCCATCGCCACGCGCTGCCGTTGTCCGCCGGAAAGCTCGCCCGGTTTGCGCTCCATTAGGTCGTCGAGGCCGAGGATCGCCGCTGCCTTCCGCACGCGGCGTTCGACGTCGGCTTTGGGCAGCCGCTGGGCGCGCAAGGCGAACGCCATGTTTCCGTGGACGGTCTTGTGCGGGTAGAGCGCGTAGTTCTGGAACACCATCGCGATGTTCCGATCCTTCGGCGCCGTGTTGTTGACGAGGCGCTCGCCGATGCGGATTTCGCCGCCGCTCGCTTCCTCGAGCCCGGCGATCATGCGCAGGATCGTCGATTTGCCGCAGCCGGACGGACCGACGAGCACGACGAACTCCTCGTGCGCGACGTCGAGATCGATGCCGCAGACAGCCTCGACGGCGCCGAATTGCTTGCTGAGCCCCTTTAGGGCCAATCGCGCCATGCGCTTTAAGGCCTGCTGCGATTCGGGCGCATCGAGCGTTGGCCGCTTCTAGCGGTCCGCGATCCGGCGCGCAACGTCCGCCGCGAGCCGATCGTCGGCAATGCGCTGGCGCTCCGCGAAGCCAGCAAGTGCCGCACGCTTCGCCGCCAGCTCGCTGCGATAGCGGGCGAAGCTCGCGGCGAGCGCCGAAGGCGCGGGGCCGCCACGCATCGTGCGCACCGCGATGAAATGCTCGGGCGTCGTGAATTCGCGAAACTGGGTTTCGGTGAGCTTCGGAGCGCGCTCGATCGCGGCGTTGAAGATGTGCTCGAACTCGGCGAACGGGATCTTCGACAACGTCGTGCCGCCGTCGATCATCCGGCGGGCAAGCTTGCTCGCCACGTCGTGCGCCTGGCGGAAAGAGATTGCCTCGGTGCGCACGAGCGAGTCGGCAAGCTCCGCCAGCGTGATGCCGGCTTCGTCGATATGGCGGCGCACTTTGGCGCCGTCGATCGTCGCCGCGTCGACCAAGCCGCGCAAAAGCGGCATGAAGCGCTGCGCGGTGTCGAACGCATCGTAGCCGGCGATCTGCACTTCGCCTTCGCAGTCGTTCATGTCGGTGAACGGCGTGTTGTGAACGGCGGTGAGCACGGCCTCGCAGCGCGCAGCGCCGAGCGAGGCGATGAGTCGCAGGTGCTCGACCGGCACCGGATTGCGCTTCTGCGGCATGATCGAGCTCACCTGGACGAAGGCGTCCGGCACGTGCAGGTGGCCGATCTCGAAGCCCGTCCAGGTGTTCAAGTCCTGCACGAAGCGCCCTGCGTGAAGGAACACGAGCTTCAGCGCACTGTAGACGCCGGTCGCATAGTCGGCCGCCGCGATCGCGCCGTAGGAGTTTTCCTGCGCATCGGCAAAGCCCAGGAGGTCGGCCATTCGCTGGCGATCGAGACCGAACCCGGAGGTCGTGATCGCCGCCGCGCCCATGCTCGAAAGGTCGACGTTGCGCGCCGCGTGGAGCAGGCGGTCGACGTCGCGCAGAGACAGCTCGACGAACGCGGCGAGGTAGTGACCGTAGGTCGTCGGCTGCGCCGGTTGGCCGTGCGTGTAGGCGACGACAATCGTCGCGCGTTCCCGCTCCGCGACGGCGAGCAGTCCCTCGATCAGCGCGAGGTGCGTGTCGAAGAGCGCCGCCAGCCTTCCTTTAAGCGCAAGCTTGAACACCGTGTGGTCGATGTCGTTGCGGCTACGCCCGGTGTGCAGCTTGCCGGCGACCTCGACGCCCAGCCGACGGATGAGCTCGCTCTCGACGTAGAAGAAGAAGTCCTCGTGCTCGCCCGTGTAGGTGAGGTGCTCGAGATCGAGACTGCGGACAATGTCGTCGAGCGCGTGGAGAATGTCGCGCGCTTCGTTCTTTTCGAGCAGCCCGCACTCGGCGAGCAGCACCGCGCTCGCCTGGTTGATGCGCATCTGGTAGCGCCAGTGGTGGCGCTTCACTCCCTCGAACAGCGGCGCGAGCACCGTGTCCTTGTAGACTCGCGCCGGGAATTGGTCGGGTCCGGTCATCGGCGCGGCGCGCAGGTCAGTCGGGACGAACGGGGCGAGCGCGCCGCCATCAATCGAGCTTCGCGGGCGCGGGAGAGTCGAAAGGAATCTCCATCAGGTCTTCGCCGAAGTAGACGTTGCCCTTGTAGATGTCGCCGACCTCACGGATCACGCGCTCGCGCATACCGGGCCTGTCGAACTGCAGCGTCATGTGCGACAGCACGAGGTTCTTGACGCGCGCGTCCTGCGCGAGCTCGGCCAGCTCGCGGTGCCCCATCGTGTACGCCGCGTAGGTCTTCGAGAGCGCGGTCCCGGTCAGGTAATGGCACATGTGGACCATGACGTCGCAGTCCTGCGCGAGGGCGGCGAGCGCTCGGCATGGTCCGGTGTCACCGGAGTACACGAACGATTGGCCGTCGGCGTCGAGCCGATAGCCGTACGACGTGAGATGCGGCTGGAAGTGATGGACCTCGGTCGTGCGCACCGTCCACCCATTGCCCTCGACAATGTCCGTCTTCATTAGCTCGCGCACCAGCGGCCGAGGCCGCGCGCGTTCGCCGACGCCGCCGCGCGCGCGATACACGTCGATGCTCGCCTGGTTGCGCGTCCGCGAAATCAGATCAGGGCCGAACGCGCCATCGTCGGCGATTAGGCGCCCGGTGATCGCCGCAATTCCGGGCGGCCCGTAGACGTTGAGCTCCGGCAGCTTGCCGGCGCCTTGGTCCCAACGCGTGAGCAGGAGGCGAGGGTAGTCGCCCATGTGATCGTAATGGTGGTGGCTGAAGAACACGTGCGTGACGTCGGTCGCGGGAACGCCGAGCTCGAGCAGCCGATGGTGCGCGCCGAAGCCGTGGTCGAACAGCATGACGTCCGCGCCGGTGCGGACGAGATAGCCCGAGCACATCCGCCGCAGCGACGGCGTCGGTGTCCCGGTGCCAAGCAGCCACAATCTCATTGTTCGGCCTGGATGGCGAGCTCGGTGATGAAGCGGCCGTACTTCGTCCGCTCGCTGCCGACAAACTGCTCGAACTGCGTCGCCGACATGGAGGCCGGCTCGACGCCCGTGTCGACGAGCCGCTGCTGGATCTCGGGGTTGTCGAGGATCTGGCGGAGCCGCGTGTTGAGCAGCGTGACGATGTCGTCGGGCGTGCCTTTCGGCACGAAGAAGCCGAACCACGCGGTCAAGTCGAGCCGCGCGAGTGCACCTGTCGCGAGCGGCGGTACATTGGGGAGCGACGAGACCGGGCGTGGCTGCGCGACGCCGAGCGCCGTCAGCTTACCGGCCTTGACGTGCTGAATCGCGGGCGGAATGCCGGAGAAATAGATGCTCACGTTGCCGGCCAGAACGTCGGTGACCGCTTGCGCGCCGCCTTTGTACGGCACGCTCAGCATCTTCACGCCGGCGAGCCGCTCGAGCATCGCGCCCGCGATGTGGGCGGTGCTGCCGGTGCCGGCGGTCGCATACGAGTAGATGCCGGGCTGCGCCTTGGCGAGCGCGATGAAATCGTCGATCGTCGTCGCTTTGACCGAAGGATTCGCGATCAGGAGCTGTGGCAGGTAACCGGCGAGCGCCACGGGGCGGAAGTCGCGCTGCGTCTCGTAGGAAGCCGACTTGACGATGTACGGCGACACGACCATCTCGGTCGTGTTGCCGAGCAGCACGGTGTAACCGTCGGGCGGTGCGCTCGCGACCTGCATCGCGCCGATCATGCCGCCCGCACCCGGCTTGTTCTCGACGACGACCGACTGGCCGAAGCTCGCGGCCAGCGGCTGGCTCACGATCCGCGCGATCACGTCGCCGGCACCTCCCGGCCCGTAAGGGACGACGATCTTGATGGTTTTCGAAGGGTAGGGCTGCGCGCTCGCGATGCCGAACACCGCAACGCTTGCGAGGACGGCAACGCATGACTGCAGCCACCCGCACGCGGTAACCGGCGCTTTCCATTGCCTTCCGCTCGTCGTCATGGCGTTCTCCCTCGGCCGCGATCCGACAAGCATAATCGATCCTGCCCGCCGGGCGCGCCCGCGAAACGCTTACGCCTTCAAACCGGCCAGCGCGATGCCGCGAATGATGTAGCGCTGCAAGAGCAGGAAGACGACGATCGTGGGGATCGTCGCGACGCTCGCGCCGGTCATCACCATCTCCCATTCGGTCTGGAACTCGCCCGAGAACGATGCGAGGCCGACCGGCAACGTGTAGAGATTGCGGTCGGTGATGACGATCAGCGGCCACAAAAACGCGGTCCAGTTGCCGAGGAACGTGAAGATCGCCAGCGCCGACAATGCGGGCGTGACCAGCGGCATCGCCACTTGCCACCAGACCTGGAACTCGTTCAGGCCGTCGAGGCGCGCCGCGTCGAGCAGCTCGTCGGGCACGCTCTCGAAGAACTGCTTCATCAGGAACACGCCGAACCCCGTGATGAGGCCGGGGAACGCAATGCCCCAGTACGTGTCGAGCCAGCCGAACGTCTTCGCCATCGAATACCACGGCAACACGAGCATCTCCGTCGGGATCATCAGCGTGCTCAGGATGGCGATGAACACGATATACCGCCCGCGAAAGCGAAACTTGGCGAGCGTGTAGCCCACGAGACTGTCGAAGAACAGCACCGAGGCGGTTACGACGGTGCCGACGAGGAGCGAGTTGCCGAACCAGCGGAGAAAGCCCGACCGCTCGAACAGCCGCTGGTAGTTGTCGAGCGTCGGCGCGCGCGGCAGCAACGAGAATTCGTAGATTTCGTTGTTGAGCTTGAACGAGGCGCCCAGCATGTACGCGAACGGGATCACCATCACGATCCCGCCCAGCAGCAGGAGGGTCCACGTGATGACCTTCCCGGGCTCGATGCTTCTGCCGGCGCTCATCGGCTTCGCAGGATCTTGAGCTGCAGCAGCGAGATCACGAGCAGGATCGCGAACAGCACGACCGTCTGGGTCGCCGCATAGCCCATCTCGAAGTGCTTGAACGCCGTGTCGAAGATCATCAGCACCAGCGGCTTCGTCGCGTCGAGCGGCCCGCCCTGGCCGCTGGTCATCGCGTAGACGTAGTCGAAGATCCGGAGATAGGCGATCGAGCTCGTGACGACGAGGAACACGAGCGTCGGCTTGAGCGACGGCAGCGTCACTTCGAACAGCACGCGCCACGCGCCCGCGCCGTCGATCGCCGCCGCTTCGTAATAGGTGCGCGGGATCGCCTTCAACCCCGCGAGAAAGATCACGATCTGGAAGCCGATCCCCGCCCAGATCGCGGGCGCGAGCACGGCCGGCAACGCCTGCGTCGTCGAGCGGAGGAAAGGCATCTGCGAGAAGCCCAAGCTCGTGAGCCACACGTTGAACGCGCCGACGGGCGGGGCCTGGTAGAACCAGCGCCAGACCCACGCCATCGCCACCGCCGTCGTGAGATGGGGAACGAAATAGAGCGCGCGCAACAGCCCATGGCCGAACCGCACTCGGTCGAGGTAGTACGCGACGACGAACGACAGCAGCAGGCTGATCGGCACGCCGAGCGCCAGGTACAGGAACGTGTTGCCGATCACCTTCCAGAACACGGCGTCGTGGGCGAGCCGCGTGTAGTTCGCAACGCCGATCCACTCCCTCTTGCCGACGATGTTCCAGTTGGTGAACGACGCGAGCAACGCGTCGGCCGCGGGATAGAAGCGGATGGCGACGAAGAAGACGACGGGAAGCGCGAGGAACGCCCACGCCCAAAGCGCGCGCGTTTGCCCGATCGTGAGGTCGCGGCTACTTGCCGTAGAACGCGTCAAGCAGCTTCTGCTCTTCCGCCGCGGCCTGCGCGACCGCATCCTTCGTCGGGACGTTCTTGAGTGCGACCTTGTCGACCATGTCGATGAACACCTTGCGCTGCGCGCTCTCGTTCACGAAGTCCGTCGCGTACGAATACGAAAGGCCGCGGATAAACGGACCGTATTTCGCGTGATTCTTGTTCGCGTCCTTCTCGGCCACGCTCTTGCGCGCCGGGAGCTCGCCGACGGTGTTCATCCAGAGCTCCATCGCTTCCGGCGTGGTTATGAATTTCAGGAACTTGACCGAGGCGTCGAGCTTCTGGCCCGTGGCCTTCGCGGTGATGCCGTTCACCCAGTAGGACGCGAAGTTCGCCTTGAGTCCGTTGTTCGACGGGAGCTCGGCGACGCCATAGTCGAGCCCCTTCTGGCCGTCGAGTGCGCCAAGACGAAACGACCCGTCGATCGTCATCGCCGCCTTGCCCGATCTGAACGCGGTGACGCCGTCGGTCAGGAACCCGATCTGGCCCACCTTTTCCTTGTCCACGAGGTCGATGTACCACTGTGTGGCGGCAACGCCGGCGTTCGAGTTGTACGCGACCTGCCTGTTGTTCGCGGAGTAGGGCGTGCCGCCGAACTCGCGAATCAGCACCTCGCGCAGCCAGTGGTGATCCTGGCCGCCCATGTCGATCGTGAGACCTTCCTGGATCAGATCGCCGTTGGCGCTCCGCTTGGTGAGCTTCTTGGCGTAGTCAACGAGCTCGGCGAGCGTTGCCGGCGGCCTGTTGGGGTCGAGCCCGGCTTCCTTGAACAGCGTCTTGTTCCAGAACAGCGCGAGCGAGCGCACCGCCGTGGGGAGCGCGTAATACTTGCCGTCCACTTTCATCTGCTGGACGATCGGAAAATACTCTCGCTCGATCTCGACCACGCTGAAGTCGCTCGCCGGCAGCGGCTGGAGCAGCTTGGCCTTGAGATAGTCCTGCAGCCAGCCGTAGAAGAGCTGGACGACGTCCGGCCCCTGGCCGGCGGGGATCGCCGCCGCAATCTTCACTCGGAAATCGTCGTAGGGAACGTGGGTGTGCTTCACCTTGATCCCGGGATTGGCAGCCTCGAACTGCTTGATCAAAGTATCGATCGCCTGCACGCGCTGCGCGAACGTGTATTGCCAGTACTCGATCTCGACTTGCGCGCGCGCGGTGCCGGTGCATGCGAGCGCTGTCGCGAAGCTGACTGCCAGCCAGAAGCCGACCTTGCCGGTTTTCGTGGTCATCATTCTCCCCGGGACGATGCGGCGGGTCAGGTATGCGACCGCCCCCCGCGAATGCGCGGATGGTAGCGGATATTCCAGGGTTGCGGAGAAAGCGACCGCCCCTGAGTGCGTTGGCGCACCGAGTTTTTCCACCGGCAATCGTATCGTCGAGCATCGGGTAACCATCGTCGGGAGCGAGCCATGGAATTGGGCAACCAGCGGGCCAGCGGCAACGTCGAGGACCGGCGTGGAATGGGAATCGGCGGTGGGCTGGGCATCGGGGGCGTCGTCATCGCTCTCGTTGCCTACTTCCTGGGCTTCGACCCGAGCACGGTGATCAACGTTGCCGAGCAGGTGAACACCCAGCGCGACACTCGCGAAGTGCCGAAGGGCGCGCCAACCGATGAGGCGGGGCAATTCGTCTCCAAGGTGCTCGGCAGCACCGAGGACGTGTGGACGAAGGTGTTTGCGCAGGCGGGAGCCAAGTACACGCCGCCGACACTCGTCCTCTACGACGGCGCCGTGCGCTCCGCGTGCGGGACGGGGCAGTCGGCCATGGGCCCGTTCTACTGTCCCAACGACCAGAAGCTGTATCTCGATCTTTCGTTTTTTCGTGACCTCTCGCAACGCTTCCGCGCACCCGGCGACTTTGCGCAAGCGTACGTCGTCGCCCACGAAGTCGGTCATCACGTGCAGAAGCTGACCGGCAAATTCCAGCAGCTCGAAGCGCAGGGACGTGCGCCGCGCGCAGGCGCCAACCAGACTTCGGTGCGGATGGAGCTCCAGGCCGACTGCTATGCCGGCGTGTGGGGCCATTATGCGGGCGGAATGAATCAGCTCGACGCGGGCGATATCGCGGAAGCGCTGAACGCGGCGACGGCGATCGGCGACGACCGCCTGCAGAAACAGACCCAGGGTCGCGTCGTGCCCGAATCGTTCACGCACGGCTCGTCCGAGCAGCGCGTGCGCTGGTTCAAGCGCGGCATCGACTCCGGCAATCCCAAGGACTGCGACACGTTCGGCGCCGGTTCGCTGTAGACGCCGATATCGCCATGGGCGGCGCAGCCCTAGAGCGCGGTCCAGTCCTGCCGCGCCTGCTCTCGAGACGCGCTCTGGCCGCGCCGGGGCCGCGCTCGGGCCGCGAGTGCCCGCTCAGCGATCACCCAATGTTCCCTCAGTGTTCCCACTGATCGGGGCATTCCTCGATTTTATCGACGGCCCCGCGCCGCCCCGTAGCGACGCGGACTCTTGTGGTGCAATAATCGCCGCCAGCGCGGAACATCAACAAGCACGACGGCGTAGGCCTTCATCGCCCCCGCGCAAAACGCCGCATTTTTTCATCTGCACGAGCATCAACTTCCGAGGAGGTCGCCATGGCCGAAGCTGCCGCACGCAAGAAGGTCACCATACCGATGCTGATGGAAAAGAAAAAGCGTGGCGAGCCGATTGTGCAGCTCGCCGTCTACGATTACGAGACCGCGATCATCGCGGATCGCGTCGGCATTGACATCCTCTGCGTGTCGGACACGGGCGGCATGGTGCTGTTCGGGCACGAGTCGACGACGTCGGTCTCGTTCGAGGAAGTGATGTTCATGGCCCAGGCGGTGAAGCGCGGCTCGCAGTACGGCCTGCGGATGGTTGACATGCCGTACATGAGCTTCCACCTGTCCGCGCAGCAAGCGGTCGACAACGCCGCCAAGTACGTCTCGCAGGGCGGCGCCGAGGTGATGAAGTGCGAAGGCAACCAGCACCACGCCAAGTACATCGAGGCGATCGTCAAGGCCGGCATTCCCGTGCAGGGACATATCGGCATCTGCCCGATGCGCATCCCGCAGCTCGGCGGGTTCGCCGCGCAGGGCAAGACGGCCGACCGGGCGAAGGAGCTGATCGATGACGCGCTGGCATTCGTGGATGCCGGCTGCTTCTCGATCATGACCGAAGTTGTCACTTCCGAAGTGTCGGAGTACCTCGCCAAGACGCTGACGGTGCCGGTGATCAGCCTGGGCTCGGGCAATACCTCGGACGGCGTGCACATCATCGGCTCCGACCTCTTCCACCTCTACGAAAAGCACACGCCGCGCCACTCGAAGATCTATTGCGACCTCGTGCCCCTCATCGAGAAGGGGCTGACGGACTACCGCGACGAGGTCCGCGGCCGCGTCTACCCGGGCAAGGAGCACACGGTGTACATGAAGGACGACGAGCTCAACAAGTTCAAGGAGCGCGTCGGCTGGAAGAATTAGGCGAGGCATAGGGCGCCGGCGATCGGAGCGTCGCGCTCGATCGTAAGATTGACCAGAGCGTGCGCCCGGCTGTCGCCGATTTCGATGCTCGATCTCGCCTGGCTTCTGCCGATCGCGTTCGGCGTCGGCGCGCTCATTGGTGCCGTCGGCATCGGCGGCGTTCTCCTCATTCCGGCACTGGAGGCGTTCGCGGCGCTGCCCATCAAGGCAGCGATGGCGACGGCGCTGTTCACGTTCACCTTTACGGGCATCGTCGGCACGCTTTTGTTCCAGCGCCGCGGCAGCATCGACTGGCCGGTCGCGAGGCCGGTGCTGCTGGCCGCAGTCGTCTTCGGCTTCTTCGGAGCGTGGGCGAATTCCCTCGCGCGGCCCACGGCGCTTGCTCTCATCCTCGCCGCCATCATCATCTTCGCGGGCGTCTACACGCTGGCGACGCTGCGCGGGTTGAAGAGGGCGGTGTTCGACGACCGGCCGCACGCGAAGCGGGTGGTCCTCCTTGCCGTGGGCGCGATCGCAGGATTCGGGTCCGGCCTGACCGGCGTCGGAGGCCCGGCGCTGTCGGTGCCGCTCATGGTGCTGCTCGGCTTTCCGGCGCTCGTGTCGATTGGCGTCAGCCAGGTGATCCAGATCGTCGCGGCGATCTCGGGAACGCTCGGCAACTTGCGCTATGGCACGATCGACTTCGGAGTCGGCGCGATCGTCACGGTGGCGGAGCTCGCCGGCGTGCTCGTCGGCGTTCGCATCGCGCACGCCGTCGACGCGAGCGTGCTGCGGAAGAGCGTTGCCGTGCTGTGCCTGGTCGTCGGCGCGGCGCTCGTCTGGCGCGAGCTGGGAGGACTGCGTTGAGCGCCCCGTTCGCGTCGTGGCTCGCAACGCGCAGCGCGGCGCAGATCGAGTTTGCGCCGGGTGTTGCGACGCCGCGCAGCTTCGGCGATCCCGCGCGCGAGCATCTCGCCACGCGCCGGGCAGGCGGGATGTTCGACTTCTCCTTCATGCAATGCGCCGAGCTCGCGGGGTCGCGCGCCCTCGAATGCGTCGAGGCGCTGCAGACGCGGCGGTTGGTTGCGCTCGCCGCGGGTCGCATCGCCTACACCTTGCTGCTGCGCGACGACGGGACGGTGCTGGACGATGCCACCGTCTGGCGTTTCGCGCATGATCGTTTCGCGGTGTTCACCGGCCGTCGTGCCGATCACGCGGCCATCGAGGACTTCGCCGCGGGCTTCGGCATCGCGGTCGCGCCGGCTGCAGGTTGCGCCGTTATAGCGATCCAGGGCGCGATCAGCCGACGGACGATCGAGCGTGCTCTGCGCGAAATCGATATTGCCGCGTTGCCGTACTATGGATTTTGCGTGGCTCGTTTCGCGGGCACCGACTGCTCGATCGCGCGCCTCGGCTATAGCGGCGAGACAGGGTACGAGATCGTCATCGCCGAGGCGGCGGCTGCCGCGCTGTGGGAAGCCTTGCTCGCCGCGGGCGCGCATGCCGGCCTCGTCGAATGCGGTTTCGACGCCGCGAATTCGCTTCGCATCGAAGCCGGGCACATCCTCTTCACGCGCGAGCTTGCGGCGCCGGTCACGCCGTTCGAGCTGGGGCTCGGGCGACTCGTCGACTTCCATGGGCGCGATTTCGTCGGCGCAAGCCGCTTGCGGCAGTCGCGCTGGGACGGGCCGGAGCGTCGCCTGGTCGGCCTGCTGCCCGCAGGCGAAGCGCCGTCGGGAACGCAAGTTCCCCACGAGCTCGACGAAGGTACGGCAGCGATGACGAGCGATTGCTTTTCGCCGGTGTTCGAGCGGCGCATCGGCATCGGCTTCGCCGCGGCCCGCGATGCGAGCCCGGGCTCGAGCGTCGAGCTCGTCGGCGGCGGACGCGCCCGCGTGGCGCGGCTGCCTTTCTACGATCCCCCCAAGGCGCTCGCGCGCCGCGGCCGCTGAACATGCTACGTCGCGCGTTTCTCCCTGCAGGAACACGTATCGAATCGCGGGCCCACGAACGTTCGATGACAGGAGCCATTCCGCCATGAAGCGCACGCCACTCTACGAGCAGCACGTCCGCGACGCGTCGGCCGTGATCAACCTCAAGGGCTTCGCCCGGGCGATGCAGTACGTCGGCCACGTGCGCGAGCATCGGGTGACGCGCGAGGCCGTCACGCTGTGCGACGTCTCGCACATGGGCGAGCTCGACTTCGAGGGGCCGGATGCGCTCGCGCTGGTGCAGAAGCTCATCACCAACGATGCGGCGAAGCTCGCTGTCGACCAGGCCCTTTATTCCACGATGTGCGACGAGCGCGGAATCGTCATCGACGACCTCGTCTGCTTTCGCCTCGCCGCCGATCGTTTCGTTTGGGTCGTCAACGTCACGAAGACTGACGACGACTACCAGTGGGTGCTGAAACATGCGCATGGAATGAACGTGACGGTGCGGAACGTCTCCACCGACACCGCATTGATGGCGCTCCAGGGACCGGCGTCGCGCGAAACGCTGCAGCGGATCTGCAAGGCGGACCTGAAGCCGGTCGAGTACTACCGGCTCGCGCAGACGGTGCTCCACACTCAGCACGCCGAAGCGCCATGCATCGTGAGCCGCACCGGATATACGGGGGAGCTGGGCTACGAAATCATGGTGGCGCGCGATCTCGCGCCGTGGGTGTGGGACGAGCTGCTGATGGCCGGGCGGCCGCTCGGCATCATCCCTCACGGCGTCGCGGCGCGCGAGAGCTTGCGGACCGAAGCGGGCTACCTTCTGAACGGCAACGACATGGATGCTGAGACCAATCCGTTCGAGGCGGGCCTCGGTTGGGTCGTGAAGCTTTCCAAAGGCGACTTCATTGGAAAGGAAGCGCTGGCGCGCCTGCAGGTCAAGGGCGTCGCTCGCAAAATGGTCGGCCTCGAAGTCGCTGGCGCGACGACCGTTCGCAACGGCTACCGAATCTATCGCAACGGGAAGGACGTCGGCTTCGTCACGAGCGGGCCGCTGTCGGCGAGCCTCGCGGGCCGCAACTGCGGCCTCGGGTATGTCGCAACGGCGGATGCGGTGATCGGCACCGAGCTCGAGGTCGACATTCGCGGCGAACGCGCGAAGGCGAAGGTCATCGCGATGCCGTTCTGCGCTCGCCGGGTGAAGGACGAGCCCGCCATCGACACGTGGTCGCCGTACGGGCTGCGCTTCACCGAGCACCACATGTGGGTGCGCCTCAACGATGGCGGAACGCGCGATCGCTCGAACGTCGTCGCCATCGGCCTCTCCGATTTCGGACAGCGCGCATTCGGTGACATCCTTTCGCTGGAGTTGCCGAAAGTCGGCGACAGGATCGAAGCCGGCGCGCCAATGGGCCGGGGCGACAGCTATCGCAGGGCCTTCGAGCTCGTCGCTCCGGTGTCGGGCAAAGTGGTCGCGGTCGATGCTAACGTGGAGCGCAATCCATCGCGCCTCAACGCCTATCCTTACCTGCGCACCGGGGTCGCCGAGGTTCGTCTCGACGATCCAAGCGCGTGCGGGGCGCTGCTGACCTTTCTCGACTATGCGGAGCACGTTCGCAACGTCAGCCGATACGACGCTTGGACCGGCGAGAAGAGGATGACGTAGCGGGTCGGGCTCCTCGTGGTTGGCAGGCGGTCGGCGCGTCGGTCGGGCTCCATCCCTGATAGGTACGGGTCGCTCGATACAGTATTCGCTGATGCCGGGATTGCAGAAGCCGTGACCGCGGTGGAGAATCGGGGGCAGAGCGCCTGAAGGGAGAGGCTAAACCCAGGTAAGGCGTCGCTGGAGGTCAACGGAATTCCGCGGAATTCCCAACCGGGAGAGTTACATGAAACGAACAACCGTGGCGCTTGGCGTCGTTGCGCTCGCGCTCGCGTTCCCCATTGCGCTTGCGCAAACGCCGCCTCCGGCGGGGGCGCCGGGAGCCCAAGCAGCACCCGCTGGCAACCTTGTCGATGCTGCGTCGATCCAGGCCTTGAAGGACATGGGCGCGCACTTGCAGAGCCTGAAGCGGTTCCGCGTGTCCACGGAGCTTACCGGCGAGCGCGTTCTCGCCGACGGCCAGAAGCTCTCCCACACGGCGACGGCGGACCTGGACGTCGAGCGCCCGAACAAGCTCCGCGCGGTCATGAACAGCGCGCGCTCGCACCGCGAGCTCTTCTATGACGGCAAGACGGTGACGCTCTACACACCGGCGCAGAAGTATTACTCGACCGTCGATTTCTCCGACAACCTCGGCAAGCTGATCGAAACCCTCGAGCAACGGTACAACGTGCAGCTTCCGCTGCAGGACCTGTTCCTGTGGGGCACGCCCGCCGCGCCGGTCGACAAGATCGAGTCCGCGATGAACGCAGGGCAGGACTTCATCGACGACGATCTCTGCGATCACTACGCGTTTCGACAGGGCAAGATCGACTGGCAGATCTGGATCACCGCGGACGGCAAGCCGCTCCCGCGCAAGCTCGTGATCACGAACCGCGCCGACGAGGCGCGTCCGCAGTCGGTGTCGATGATCGACTGGAACCTGAAGCCGGCGTTCAAGGATGCGGTCTTCAAGTTCACGCCGCCCAAGGGCGCGAAGAAGATCGAGATCGTTCCGGTCAAGGCCAAATAGAGGAGCGCACCATGAAGATTTCAATCGGCAAGTGGCTTCCGGTCGTTGTCGCCGCATTCGCGGCTGCGGCTTTGGTCATCACGGCGGACGTCGATGCTGCTCGTGGAGGCGGTGGAGGCGGTGGTGGAGGCGGCGGCGCCCGCGGGGGCGGAGGCGGTGGGGGAGGCGGTGGCGGCGCGCGCGCAGGAGGCGGCGGTGGCCAGGCGCAGGTCAACAACAGTCGTGCCGACGCCCGCACCAGCGAAGTCCGCAGCGGCAGCGTCAATAATGTGAACAACGTCAACCGCAACGACGTCAACGTCAACCGCAACACCAACATCAACGTCGAGGGCGGCTGCTGCAACGGCGGTTGGGACAACGACTACCATCCGGTCGCGAGAGCGGCCGCGGTGGGCGCGACAGTCGCGGTTACGTCCGCCGTCATCGGCTCCATGGTGGCGACGGTGCCGCCGAACTGCGCGCCTGTGAATTACGGCGGCATGGTGTACCAGCAATGCGGCGGCACGTGGTACCAGCCGCAGGGCACGCAGTTCGTCGTCGTCAACGCGCCGTATTGACGGCGCATGGCGGGGCGCGCTCGCGCTCCGCCGGTCGCTTCAAACTGCGCCGCTGGTCGGCTGGAACCAGCCGACTGCGGCGAATGCGAGCGCGGCGATAAGACCTGCCGCAGGCAACGTCAGCACCCACGCGATCACGATCCGCTGCGCCACCTGCCAGCGGACGGCCGCAGTTCGCCGCGCGGCGCCGACGCCGACGATCGCGCCGGTGATCGTGTGCGTCGTCGACACGGGCACGCCGAGACCGGTCGCGAGGAACAGCGTCAGCGCACCGCCCGTCTCGGCGCAGAAGCCCTGCACCGGCTTCAGCTGCGTAATGCGCGAGCCCATCGTGTGGACGATGCGCCACCCGCCGAGCAGCGTTCCCAGTGCCATTGCCGCCTGGCACGCGAGCACGACCCAGAATGGCACGTGAAACGTGCTGCCCAGCATGCCCTGCGAAAAGAGGAGCACCGCGATGATGCCCATCGTCTTTTGGGCATCGTTGCCACCATGGCCCAGCGAGTATAGCGACGCCGACACGAGCTGCAGGTGACGGAAGTGCCGGTCGACGGCGAACGGCGCCGCCTTGCGACTCACCCAGTAGACGATCACCATGATGAGCTGCGCGAGGACGAATCCAAGGAGCGGCGACACGACGATGCCGAGCGCGGTGATGCCCAATCCGCCGTAGACGACCGCGCCGACGCCGGCCTTCGCGATCGCGGCACCGGTCAGCCCGCCGATCAGCGCATGGCTGCTGCTCGAGGGGATCCCCAGATTCCACGTGAGCACGTTCCAGACGATGGCGCCGGTCAGAGCGCCGAAAATGACTCGGCCGTCGACGATGCTCGCGTCGACGATGCCGGTGCCGACCGTCTGCGCCACGTGCAGGCCGAACACCGCGAAAGCGATGAAGTTGAAGAACGCGGCCCAGGCGACGGCAATCTGCGGGCGTAGCACGCGCGTCGCGACGACGGTGGCGATCGAGTTGGCCGCGTCGTGGAGACCGTTCAGGAAGTCGAAGAGCAGCGCGACCGCCACGAGGCTGACGAGGATCGGGAATCCGAGCGCATCGGCGGTCACAGGACGCTCCGCCGCGCGGTCGCGCTTGCGCTCATACGTGCTTCGCCGTGATCGTCTGAATGGCGTTGGCGACGTCGTCGCACTTGTCGACGACGTCTTCGACGATCTCGTAGATCTCCTTGCGGTCGACGTAGCCGAGAGTGTCGATCTCGCCCGACTTGAGCTGCGCGCGCAGCCGCGTCAGCCCCTGATCGAACGAAGCGTCGGCACGACCCTCGATCTTTCCGACTTCCTCGCACAGCGCGATGATCGTCCGGTGATCCTTGCCGACGGAATCGAGAAACGGCATCACCTTCTGGAGCACCGCGGCGGCCTCGACCACTGCATCGGCCATCGTCCGCATCTCGGGGTCGAATTCGAGGATGCCGTAGCGTTGGATCTCCTTCGCCGCGTCCTCGATTAGATCGACGCAGTCGTCGAGAACGTGCGCGAGCGTGAGGATGTCTTCCCGGTCGATCGGCGCGTTGAACGTGCGATTGGCGGCGATGAAGATCTTCCGCGCGACCGCGTCCGCGGCAACTTCGATCTGGCGAATGGCTGCCACGTGCTGCTGCCCGGAGGCGGCATCATCGCCGATCATCGTCCGGAGTGCAGAGGCAGCTTTCGCAATGCAATCCGCCTGCTCGCAAAAGAGCGGTGTGAACGCCTCTTCATGAGGCATCAGGCGGCTGAACAGATTGAAGGCCATGGGAACGGTCGCCGTTCGGGACGTGGGAAGGGGGAAGGCCTCAGCTTAACTTAGCCGGCCAACGATACCGCGTCTGTGGGACGCCGCACGAAGGCGCGCGCCAGCCGCGCACGCGACGCACGACCTACATCTGCTTGAACAGATGGTTGAACGTGCGGCTGACTTCGAGCTTCTCGTCGCTGCCCTTGACGTGCACGATCTGGTTGCCACGGAAGTTGCGGCTCACCTCGGCGACCGCATCGACGCGCACTACCGTGGCGCGATGGATCTGCCAGAACTCGTCCGGATCGAGCTCGTCGATCAGCGCCTTGATCGGCGTCCGGATCAGCGCCTCGAATGTCTTCGTCTGCACGCGCGTGTACTTGTCCTCGGCGCGGAAGAACAGGATGTCCGTCGTAGGAATCATCCGGATGTTGGCGCCGACGCTCGCCTGCACCCAACGCAAGTACTCGCGTGGCTTCATGTTGCGGCCGCCGCCCTCGGACAGCCGCTCCGAAAGCTGGGCGAGGAGATCGTTCATCGGATCGGGCTTATTGGCGAGCCGCGCCTTGAGCCGCTCGCACGTCATCGCCACGCGCTGCGGCTCGGCAGGCTTCAGCAGATAGTCGACGGCGCCCGTCTCGAAGGCGGTGATCGCGTACTGATCGTAAGCGGTGACGAAAACGATATGGACTCGCCCCGCGACCGCGCGCGCCGCCTGGATGCCGTCCATCCCTGGCATGCTGATGTCGAGGAAGACAATGTCGGGCTCCTCGCTCTGCACGAGCGCCACCGCTTCGCTGCCGTTCGTCGCTTCGCCGACGATCTCGAGCTCCGGCCACGCTTCCTTCAGGCGGCCGATGAGCTGGTCGCGCATCAGGCGCTCGTCGTCGGCGACGACGGCGGTCGGGGATCGAGGGTGGCCCGAAGCAGGTGGCATGTCAGGACTTGTCGGGTCGGGTTTCGGAGGCCGGCGCCGGTTCCGGCCGGGCCGTGGCGATCTCGTATGGCACCTTGATGGTA
>Ga0207701_10001856_pt1 | contig 21982 bp, 18 predicted proteins | sample KBSSwiSSwithPhiX_FD_184294 | JGI IMG/M metagenome (GOLD analysis project Ga0207701, IMG submission 184294) | Switchgrass rhizosphere bulk soil microbial communities from Kellogg Biological Station, Michigan, USA, with PhiX - S5 (SPAdes) (version 2) | ecosystem: Environmental > Terrestrial >... | reverse complement strand
TGTTCGGGCGACTGGACGATGGCCGCCTTCCGCGACACCAAGATCGCCGAAATCCGCGACCAGGTCGGCAAGGGCCGGGTCATCTGCGGCCTGTCCGGCGGAGTCGACAGCGCTGTCGCCGCCGTGCTGATCCATGAGGCGATCGGCGAGCAACTGACATGCGTCTTCGTCGATCACGGCCTGATGCGCGCCAATGAGGCGGAACAGGTCGTCTCGCTATTCCGCAATTCATACAACATTCCGCTGGTTCATGTGGACGCCAGCGCCGATTTCCTCGGCGGGCTGGAAGGCGTCACCGACCCCGAAAAGAAGCGCAAATTCATCGGCGCAGAATTCATCAGCGTCTTCGAAGCCGAGGCCCAGAAGATCGGCGGTGCCGACTTCCTCGCTCAGGGCACGCTCTATCCGGATGTGATCGAGAGCGTCAGCTTCACCGGCGGTCCCAGCGTCACGATCAAGAGCCATCACAATGTCGGCGGCCTGCCAGAGCGCATGAACATGGCTTTGGTCGAGCCGCTGCGGGAGCTGTTCAAGGACGAAGTCCGCGAGCTTGGCCGCGAGCTTGGCCTGCCCGAAGCCTTCGTGTCGCGGCATCCGTTCCCTGGGCCGGGGTTGGCGATCCGTATACCGGGCGAAGTGACCAAGGAGCGCTGCGACATCCTGCGCAAGGCGGACTCCATCTATCTCGAGGAGATCCGCAACGCGGGCCTCTACGATGCCATTTGGCAAGCCTTTGCGGTGCTGCTGCCGGTGCGCACGGTCGGCGTCATGGGCGATGCCCGCACCTATGACAGCGTTTGCGGCCTGCGCGCGGTGACCAGCGTCGATGGCATGACCGCGGACGTCTATCCTTTCGACCCGGCGTTCCTCAGCCGCGTTGCCACTCGCATCGTCAACGAAGTCCAGGGCATCAACCGGGTCGTCTACGACTTCACGTCGAAGCCGCCGGGGACGATCGAGTGGGAATGAACGACTGACGATCAGGAAGGGCGGCCGCATGACAGACGATGCCAACAAGGATCGCCCCGGTCTCGAAGAAGAGATCCGCCAAAACCGTAAGTTTACCCCCGAAGAGGCCCTTGCCAGAATGGCCGGGCCCGGCGCTATGAAAGGCGCATCGCCGGTATCGCCGATCCTGCAAGCGGAAACGGAAGTGGCCAATTGGCTGAGGGACAATCTCGACGATACCAGCGGCGCCCTAGAGATTCAGCTTCAGCGCCACCTCAAGGGAAGCGCGGCGTTGCTCAACGGCCTAGATGAACCCCTTCGAGTATTGGCCCAGTACCTGCGGCGCATCCTCGAAACTGAGCCGCTGCTTCATGAGATTGTCCGTGAAGCCGACGTCGAATGGGGTCGCCGGATGGACGAGCGACCGCACTTCGAACGCGACGGATCGCCTGCGCATCCCGACGATCCGTACACCATCGAGGGCGTCCGCACGGTCTTGACGGCTGCACTTGGAAAATTGCCCGGCTAGCCGGCCGTAATCACTGCCCCGAGACCAAGCGCGTCGGCCAGTTCCAGCAGCCGGCGCTGGACGACCTCGGTAACGAGCGCGGCCTTGCCGTTCTGCACGACCAATCTCAGCGACCCGTCTTCCACTTCCAGCCCGCTGGTCTCCAAGATCGGCGAGGCGCCCCCGGAGAAGCGCAGGGCCAGGCGCAATGCCAGTCCCCATTCGTGGGCGCGGACGAGGTCTTCTTCGTGGCAGAGGTCGGCGAGCGGTTGAGCGATCGGCTTCGTGCGGCCAAATGAAGAGCGCAATGCCTGCGCCAGGAGCACGCGCTCCGGAGCATTGATGGCCGGCCAGTTGCCGTGCAGCGCCGCTTCGATCGCCCGCTCAGCGCGGAATGGACCGCTCGCCTTGCCCGCCGAGGCGGCAAGCAGGCTTGCAGCACAACGGATGCGGGCCATGTGCGGCTCATCGTCGAACAGGCCGCCGATCCACTCGTCGAGGACGAAGCCGTCGGCATAAGCATCGAGGTCACGATGGCCGCTGTCCTCTAAAGCCGCGAGTAACGGGTCTGTCCCCCGAACACGCTTCGGGAGGAGTGAATAAAGCAGGCCCTCGCGGATGCCGAAGGCTGAGACCATGATGGCGTCGGGCTCCAACTCCTCCGCGAGCAGCTTCACCAGCATGGCGCCGACCGGCAAGCCGGCGAGGCGCATCGGCGAGATGTCCTTCGGCATGCGCGGGTCGTCGGACGCGACGAACTTGCGGAGCTTGCCGAGGCCGTTGGTCGGCAGGGGATATTCGTGCGTCACGCGCAGCGGATAGTCGACCAGCGCCATGTGGGCTTTGGCGAGGCAGCGCCAGGAGCCGCCTACAAGGTAGAAAGTGCGACCGCGCGCCGCGCCGCGCAGGCCATGCTCCTTGATTGACCTCTTGAGCAGCTTGCGTGCCGCATTTTCACCGTCATCGTCAGCGGTCGCGCGCAGCGTGCCGAGGGGCAGGGAAAAGGCTTCGCCGGTAACGCCGTTGGCGACATCGACCAGTTCGACGCTGCCACCCCCGAGGTCGGCGACCAAGCCATCGGCGCTTGGCGTGGACGAGATAACGCCGGCGCCGGCCAACCGCGCTTCCTCCTCGCCTTCCAGCACCCGGCATGGCAACCCGAGTTTGCGGATCGCCTTGACGAAATCCGGGCCGTTGCCGGCGTCGCGGACGGCGGCGGTGGCGACAACATGGACATCGTCGATCCCGAACTGGTCGAGCAACAGTCGGAAGCGGGTCAACTCGGCGAGCGCGCTTTCCATGCTGGCGCCGGAAAGGTCGCCATTGCGCTGTAAGCCAGCGCCGAGGCCTGCCATGACTTTCTCGTTGAAAACGGGCTCGGGCGCGCGATTGGCGCCGGCGTAGACAACGAGGCGGACCGAGTTGGACCCGATGTCGATGACGGCTGTTCGTTTGCGGTCGCTCATGCCTGTGCTGGGCGGTCGAACTTAAGCTTGGGTACGCGGCGGCCTTTCTTCAGGGACTGGCCGCGGCCGGACAGCGATACGTTGGTCATGAAATAATGGTGGAGGTTGAACGCCTCCGCCGCCTTCGCCTGCAACCGCACGTAAGTCCCGTCAGGCTGGAGCCGCCAGCTCTGTTGGTTGTCCAAAAGATTGGCGACCATGACCTGGTCGAGGAGCTGCGCATGGACCGTCGGATTGTCGATCGGCAGCATATATTCGATGCGCCGGTCGAAGTTGCGGGGCATCCAGTCGGCCGAGCTGATGTAAACCTTGGCGTCCGCGTTCGGCAGCGGCTTGCCGTCGGCGAAGCACCATAGCCGGGCATGCTCCAGGAAGCGGCCGACAATTGATTTAACGTTGATATTGTCACTGAGGCCGGCGACTCCAGGTCGGAGGCAGCACACGCCGCGCACGACAAGGTCAATCTTCACGCCGGCCGAGCTCGCCTCGTAAAGCTTGTCGATGACTGCCGGATCCACCAGCGAATTCATCTTTGCCCAAATCTCCGCGGGCTTGCCCTTGCGGGCGTGGTCCATCTCGACCTCAATCAGGCGGATGAGCTCGCTCCGCAATTGGTGAGGCGAGATGATCAGTTTCTTGAGGTTGCGCGGCTCGAGATAGCCGGTGATGAAGTTGAACAGCTTGGTCACGTCACGGCCGGTCTGTGCGTCGGCGGTGAAGTAGCTGAGGTCGGTGTAGATGCGGGCCGTCACCGGGTGATAATTGCCCGTGCCGAAGTGGCAGTAGGTGCGGAACGCCTTTTCCTCGCGGCGGACGACCATCGAGACTTTGGCGTGCGTCTTCCACTCGACAAAGCCGTAGACGACCTGCACCCCGGCACGCTCAAGCTCACTGGCCCAAAGCAGGTTCTGCTCTTCGTCGAAGCGGGCCTTCAGTTCGACCACGGCGGTGACCGACTTCCCGGCCTCAGCCGCATCGATCAGCGCACGCACGATCGGTGACGTGCGTCCGGCGCGATAGAGCGTCTGCTTGATGGCGACGACGGCGGGATCGGCCGCGGCCTGGCGGACGAACTCGACGACAACGTCGAAGCTTTCATAGGGGTGTTGGACAAGGATGTCCTTGGCGCGGATCGCCGCGAAACAGTCGCCGCCATGCTCACGGATGCGTTCGGGAAAACGCGGGTCGAAGGGCGGGAATTTCAGGTCGGGCCTGTCCTCGTCGACCAGGCTGGCGAGGTCGCCCATGCCGAGGAAGCCGCGAATTTCCGAGACGATTGCATTGCCGGAATCGAGACCTTCGGAGAGCACCTCCCTTAGGCCCTGCGGCATTTCGGGTTCCAACTCCAGCCGGACGACGCGGCCGCGCCGGCGGCGCTTAATGGCCGTGCGGAAATAGCGGACGAGATCCTCCGCCTCTTCCTCGAGCTCGATATCGCTATCGCGCAGGATGCGGAAAGCGCCGCCGCCCAACACGTTATATTTGGGGAAGAGGTAGTCGGTCTTGCGGCGAATGAGGGTTTCCAGGGCGATGAAACGCGCGTCCTTGCCGGGAATTCGGATGAAGCGCGGCAGCGCGACGGGCAGCATGATGAGCTGGTGAACGGGCTGGGCCCTGCTCTTGCGGATTTCGAAGATCAGCGAGAAGCCGCGGTTCGGAATGAACGGGAACGGATGGGCGGGGTCGATCGCCTGGGGGGTCAGCAACGGGAAAATCTGCTCGCGGAAATGCTTGTCGAGCCAGGATTCCGTCGCGGCGTCGAGCGGCTCCATGTCGATGACGTCGACCCCAACCGCGATCAGGCCTTCCTGAAGTTGAAGCCAGACTCGCTGCTGGTCGCTAACCAGCAAGTCGACCGCCGCGCCGACCGCCGCCAGTTGCTGGCTGGAGGTCAGGCCCTCATTCGAGATTTTCTCGATGCCCAGCGCCTGGTGCGCCTTGAGGCCGGCAAGTCGAACCATGAAGAATTCGTCGAGGTTGGTTGCCGATATCGACAGGAAACGCAGCCGCTCGAGCAGCGGATGCGCGACATTGCTGGCCTCTTCCAGCACGCGGCGATTGAAGGCCAACCAGGAAAGTTCCCGGTTGAAGTAGCGTGGGCCTTCCGCGATTGGAGGCGGCGCTTTGTTAGGGGCGGCCTGGTGCTTCATGGCACCCGACTGCCTAGGCCGAAGCGCGGAGGAGGGGCAAGCGTGTCATCTTCCCGTAACATATTGTTGTGAGCATGGACCAAGCGGCCTAGGGCTCCGGTTCTGGCGCTCAACTGACTAGGAGAGCAGGCGTGGCCAAGAAAGAAAAGAAGGCGAACAAGGAAAAAAAGGCCGCGAAGAAAGCGGATAAGCTCGGTACCTCCGCAAAGCTCGGCAAAATGGGCGCCGCATTGGCCGGCAACCCGGCCGTTGCCGAAATCGTCGCCGCTGCGCTGGTCGGCGCTGCCGCGGCTCTCCGCAATCCCGCCAAGGCTCGCAAACTTGCGACCGCCGCCGGCGACAATCTCGAAAAACTGGGCAAGGACGCGGCCGAGAAGGGCTCGGCGCTGTGGGCGCTGGCGCTCGACGTCGGCCGCAAGAGCCTCGAGACGCTCGACATCGTGCCGCCCGAAGCGCCGAAGCGGACCGCCCCGGCGCGCAAGCCTGCTGCTCGGAAATCGACGACGAAGCGCAAGCCTGCTGCCGCGCGCAAGGCTGCTGCACCCAAGCCGGCGAAGGTGACGAAGAAGCCTGCCGTCAGAAAGGCTCCGGCGCGCAAGCGGGCGACCCCCAAGACGCCGCCAAAGGCGATCTAGCCGATAAAGCGGCAGCCGGCGCGGCCGTCTTCGGACCAGCAGACTTCGGCATTGATAATGCCAAGGCGAACCACGCGAAGCTCAAGCTGTTCGCCGCGCTCGGGCTCGCCATCATCGCAGGACAGGCCGCAACCATCGTAGGAAAGGTCGTCGATGCGCGCCTCCGCGGCTTGCCCGCAATTTTGGACCGCGAAGGCGCGCAACTCGACAGGCCGGCGAGATCCATGCCGGCGCTCGGGAGACTGCACTGATGCCCTGGCAAGCATGGCCCGCCTTATAACTTGAATTGAAATACGGTGCCCCGGCGTCATCGCCGCTGCGCCAGATTGAAACAGGGGAAAATCGTTCCGTTAACAGTAACTTATTGTTTACCATGCGGTTGACTCGATGCCGCGGATTGGCTGTGCAGTGCATGGCTCAAGCAGCGAGGATGACAGTGGGCAAATACCGGAATTGGATGATGGCCGCCGTGGGCGCGGCCCTGCTGGCTTCCTGCACGACCGCGCCGCCACCACCGCCACGGCAGGTCGTCGTCACGCCCGCGCCGCTTCCTTATCGCTGGACGCAGGGCAACGCCCCGCAGGCGCATCAGGATGCCGTCGCCATCTTCGGTCCGCTGGCGCTGAAGCCCGGCGAATATAAGTGGGCGGCGAGCATCCCAGAGGCCGGCGACACCAAGGTTGTCGTCGACCTGCTGACCCAGCTATTTTACGTCTATCGCGGCGACCAGCTGGTCGGCGTTGCCACCATCTCCAGTGGCAAGAAAGGCCGTGAGACCCCGCTCGGCTTCTGGAATGTGATGCTGAAGCAGAAGCTCGGCCACAGCCGCAAGTATGAGAATGCGCCAATGCCCTTCATGCAGATGTACGACCCGAAGGGCATCGCCTTCCATGCCGGACCGAACCCCGGCTATCCCGCCAGCCACGGCTGCGTCCGTCTGCCGCTCAAATTTGCCGAGAAACTCTACGGCCTCACCAAGATCGGCACGAAAGTGGTGATCGAGGGCTAGCCCCTCACGGCATCAACGCAGAGCCAAGCTGCGTCGAGAGCGGCGCGGCTGCTGCGGCACCGTGCGCCGCCTTGTGCTCCGGGCATTCCGCTTGCGCGTGAGAAGATAGTGGCGCCCGGGGCTCGGGAAACCCCAGGGCGCCACAGGCCGTGGCGAGCATTGCCGCAGCAGCAATGGACAATGCTCGCCCGAACCTCATCTTCCCCCTCTTTACTCGTACCGGAGCGCGTGGATCGGGTTGGCCCGGGCCACCTTCATGGCGTGGCCGACGACGGTGACGATGGCGATCGTCAATGCCACCGCGGCTGCGACCACGAACGGGATTGGCCCAAGCGTGATCCGCTGGTCGAACGTGTTCAGCCAGTCGCGCATCATCCACCAAGCGATTGGCCAGGCGATGATGTTGGCGACCAGCACCGGCCGGCTGAACTGCCACACCAGCAGCCGGACGATGTCCCGCGTACGGGCGCCCAGCACCTTGCGAATGCCGATTTCCTTCGTGCGGCGCTCGGCCGTGAAAGCGGCGAGGCCGAAGAGGCCGAGGCAACCGATGATCACGGCGAGGATCGCAAAGGCTGCGAAGATCTTCGCCCGCGCATCCTCCGCCTTGTACAACTCGGCCATGATGTCCTCGCTGAACTTGGCGGTGAAGGGGACTTCGTTCGTGATCTGCCTCCACGCCCGCTCAAGGCCTGCACGGACCGCCTGGGGATCGCCGTTGTAACGGACGATGGCCCAGGAAATGCCCTGGTTGATGTTGCGGAACATGATCGGGTCGATTGGCTGGCGGACAGTACGGAAGCGGCTGTCCTTCACGACACCGATGATGGTGATGTTGACGACGCCGGTGCCTGGCGAAAACAGCTCGCTGCGCACCACCTTGCCGATCGCGTCCTGCGGCGATTTGAAGCCGAGCTTCCGGACCGCATACTCATTCAGGACGACGTTGACGCCTCGCGCCGCCAACTGGCGTTCGACATTTTCATCTGTCGGATAAGGCGTGGTCATGTCGTCCATCGGCCGGTTCGGATCGAACCAGCGACCGGCGACCAGCTTCAGCCCCATGGCGTCGAAGAAGCCCTCATCGACGCTGTACTGGCCGATGTTGACCTGCTTGTTGGCGCCCGGCGGGATGAGACCGCTATTATTATTGTTGTCGGTCGCAACGCCGATCTCCGTTCGGCCGACCGCGACAACGCCGGGGACGCGCTTGAACGCATCGACGATGGTTTCCCCGAACGGCCACAGCTGTGCACGCGACAGTTCATCGACCTGGATGATGTGATCACGTTTGTACCCCGGGTCGACCGAGCGGGCGTAGACCGTCTGGCCGTAGATGACAGCGGTGCAGATGATGAGCCCGATCGACACCGCGAACTGCAGGATGACGAGCGCGGTGCGCAGCCGTCCCGAGCCCGGCGTTTCGGCCGCCGAGCGGTTCGCCTTCAGCACCTGTGCCGGCTGGAAGCGGGACAGGAAGAAAGCCGGGTAGAGGCCGCCGAGGATCCCAACCAGCAGCGTCAGCCCGATGGCCGGCAACAGGATACCGCCGTGCCCGAAATAGTGCAGCGACAAATCGGCATCGAGGAAGGCCGCGAACGGCTTCACGAGCAGCTCGACGAGCGTCAATGCGAGCAGCATCGAGGCCGCCGAGATCAGCACGGATTCACCGACGAACTGGACGATCAGCTGCCGGCGGTTGGCGCCCAGCACCTTGCGCAGGGCAACCTCACGAGCACGCTGGCTGGCGCGGGCCGTGGCGAGGTTGGTGAAGTTCACCACCGCCATGCCGAGGATCAAAAGGGCGATGATGGCGAAGGTCGCGATCGACTTCTCGTCATTGCCCGGCGTCATGACGCCGCCCTGGGCCTTGCCTAGGTGGACGTCCTTCAGGTTGACGAAGTGCCAATCCTGGTCGTCGCCGGCATTGTAGCGGATGCCCGCATTCGGCTCGTCGGGGATGTTGCGCTTTTCCCACGCGGGCATCTGCGCTTCCATTGCCTTGATGTCCGAGCCCGGACGCAGCTTCAGGTAAACCCAGCCCGACTGGCATCCCCAGCAGGTCAGGAACGACGGGTTGTCGGCGTTGAAGGCAACGTAATCGAGCCGCAGGACGGCCGCGATCTTCATCGAGGAGTTCTTCGGGATATCCTTGAAGACTCCGGTGATCTTGAAGTCGCGCTTCTTGCCGCGCGAGATAACGGTGAAGGTGCGGCCGACGACATTGTCGGTCCCGAAGCGGTTGCGCGCCTCGGTCTCGCTCATCGCGGCGCTCTGCGCTTCCGGCAGGGTCGAACCATATTTCATCGGCAGGTTGACGACGCTGAGGAAGTCGCCGTCGGCGAACAGATAGTCCTTGGTCGAGCTGGCCTGGCCGTTCTGGTAGAAGACCGGGCCCGCGCCTTGGACGTAGACCGCCTTTTGGACCTGCGGAAAGTCCTTCTTCACGCGGCTTTCAGTGACGACCGCCGACATCTGCAGGAAGAAGGGCTCGCCGTCCTCGGGATGCGGGTACCAGGCCTGCAGCTGGTAGGTATTGTCGACGTCCGGCAGCCATTTGTCGTAGCTTTGCTCGTACCGGATGTAGAGCAGGATCATGACGCATGCGGCCATGCCGATGGCGAGGCCGACGATGTTGATGATCGAATAAGTCTTGCTCTTGGCCAGCGCCCTCGTGGCGACGGTCCAGTAATTTCTCCACATGGCCATGCTCCTTGATCCCATGTTGCGCCGGTGACGTCCGCCCTCAGGCCGCGCGGCGCCGCTCCTGCAGGATGCGGCCGTCGAGCATGTTGACGATGCGGCTCGCGAAGTCGGCATGCGCCGGCGAGTGGGTGACCATGACGATGGTCGAGCCTTCCTGGTTCAGCTGGCGGAGCATCCGCATCACCTCTTCGCCGTGTGCGGTGTCGAGGTTCCCGGTCGGTTCGTCGGCGAGGATCAGCTTGGGCTCCCCGACCAGCGCGCGGGCGACGGCGACGCGCTGCTGCTGGCCACCCGACAGCTGGGTCGGGCGGTGCTTGGCGCGGTGGGCAATGCCGACCTTGTCGAGCACCTTGTCGACGCGGGCCTTGCGCTCGCTCGCCGGGATGTTGTGGTAGAGGAGGGCAAGCTCGACATTCTCGCGGACCGTTAATTCGTCGACCAGGTTGAAGCTCTGAAAGATGAAGCCGATGTTCGCCTTGCGGGTGTCTGCGAGTTGTGTCTCGCTCAGCCCCGCGACCTCATGGCCGTTGAAGACATAGGACCCCGCCGTCGGGCTATCGAGCATGCCCATGACGTTGAGCAGGGTCGACTTGCCGCAACCCGACGGGCCCATGATCGCGACGAATTCGCCGTCGGCGATGTCTAGGTCGATGGCGTCGAGCGCGGTCGTCTCGACCGTGTCGGTGCGGTAGGTCTTGGTCAGGCCGGTCATGGTCAGCATGGAACAGGTCCCTTTCTCTTATTCGCTCTCGAAATTGAGACGGTCCTTGTCGACCATCCCGCTGTAGGAAGAGGTGACGACTTTCTCCCCGGGCTTCAGCCCGCCGAGCACCTCGATGAAGTCGGCATTCTTGCGGCCGATCTGGATTTGACGCTTGGTCGCGCTGCTGCCGCCGCTGTCGACGACGAACACCCACTGGCCACCGGTATCGTTAAAGAAGGCACCGTTGGGGATCAGCACGGCGCGGCTGGAATCGCCGAGCGTCAGCTTGACCTGCAAGGTCTGGCCGCGCTGGATCGACTGCGGCTCGCTTCCAAGGAAAATGAGCTCGGCCTGGAACTGGCCGTTGCGAACCTGGGGCAGGACCTTCGTCACCTTCATGCGATAAGTCTTGCCGTCGGCATCGACCGTCGCGGTCTGGCCTGCGCGCACGCGGCCGAGATAGAATTCGTCGACGTCGGCAACGAGCTTGTCGGCGCCGGCGCTATCGATCTGGCCGATGCGCTGGCCCTGCTGGAGCGACTGGCCGAGCTGGATGTCGAAGCCGCTGAGCTGACCGGTCACCGGTGCGCGAATATTGAGCTGGCCGAGGCTGTTCCGGGCGATACCCATGCTGGAGCTGAGCGAGCCTGCGGCCGCGCGAAGCTGGACCAGCTGGCTCGACTGCAAAGCCTCGGTCTGGGCGATGCTGCGCTGAAGGATCGCCAGCCGCTGCTGCTGGTACTGGAGGTCGTCCTTGGTGTCGTTGAACGTCTTTTTCGCGACGAAGCCCTTGTCGGCGAGGTCCTTCTGCAAGTCGTAAAGCCGGCGGGCCTTGGCGAGGTCCGTCTCCGCCTGGTTGAGGTCGCGCAGGTTGGAATTGCGCGTCTGGGTCAGCGCCAGCTCCTGGCTGCGCATGTTGTTCAGCTGCTGCTCGACCTCGGCTTGTTTCTCGAGCGTCGACAATTGCAATTCGGCATTGGAAAGGACCGCCAGTAACTGGCCTTCGGTGACCTGGGCGCCGTCCTCGACGACCCTCTTTTCGACACGCCCGCCTTCGACCGCGTCGAGGTAGACCGTAACCAAGGGAGTCACTCGAGCCCGCAACGGCAGGAAGTCCTCGAACACGCCCTTGTCGACTGTCGAAATGGTCAGACGGTCCATGGCAACGGACTGCGAGCCAGCACGTGGCGCGAACAGCCAGAAGGCGAGAATCAGGATCAAAGCCAGGCCGCCGGCACCCCCAATCAGGATGCGCTTGTCGATCCGCTTGCGAACGACGACCTTGTCCATCGCGCCGCCGCTTACCGCGCTGGATTCCTCGTGTTCGTTCTTGCGGAATTCCATCACGCTCATTGTTCGGCTCCGGACAGTTCGTGTCCGAAAACGGACAAAAGTAACGGCGCCGCAACGGCCCGCACGCTCACGAAACAGTTTGTAATCGATCCGCTCATGCCAAAATAGTTGCAAGCGCCGTGCCAAACTGACGTTGACTACAATTGTAGCTGTTCGTTTCCGGACAATGGCGCTAGGGTTCGCAACGAGATGAGCCAGCCTTTCGACTTTGCCTTGGTCGTAGACGATGATCCCGACATCGCGCTCGCGGCGCGGCTGGCGCTGCGGGAGCTTTTCGTAAGGGTCGAGACACTGACTTCGCCGGATGAACTGGCGACGGTGCTCAAGAAAGACTCGCCCGACGTCATCCTTCTCGACCTCAACTTTGAGCGCGGCGCCACCGACGGGCGCGAAGGCCTGGAGCAATTGGGCCGGATCATGAAGCTCGACCCGGATGCGGCGGTAGTCATCATCACTGCTCACGGAGCCGTGTCGGTGGCAGTCGAGGCGATCAAGCGCGGCGCCAGCGACTTCGTCGCCAAGCCATGGGGCAATGAGCGGCTTGCGGCGACGGTGCGCAGCGCGGCCGCCCTAAGGCGGACCCGGATCGAGGCAAGGCTGGAGCGCGAACGGTCGACGGAAATCGGCCAGCCGAGCGCCGAGACGCCGCTGCTCGGCAAGTCCGACGCAATGAGCCGCGTGCGCCAGCTGATCGAGCGCGCGGCGCCGACCGACGCCAATGTTTTGATCCTCGGCGAGAACGGCACCGGCAAGGAAATCGTCGCCCGCGAAATCCACCGCCTGTCGCGCCGCGCCAGCAAGCCGATGGTTGCGATCGATCTCGGCGCGACCAGCGAGAGCCTGTTCGAGTCCGAGCTCTTCGGCCACATGAAAGGCGCCTTCACGGGCGCGTCGTCAGATCGTCTCGGCCGCCTCAAGGCCGCCGATCACAGCACCCTGTTCCTCGACGAGATCGGCAATTTGCCGCTGCACCTGCAGCCCAAGCTGCTGACCGCGCTCGAGCAGCGGCAGGTCGTCCCGGTCGGCGCCAATAAGGCTGTGCCGATCGACGTGCGCGTCGTCGCCGCGACCAACCTGTCCGCCGAGAAATTGTCGGACGAAAGTCGCTTCCGCCAGGACCTGCTGTTCCGGCTGAACACGATCGAGATCCACCTGCCGCCGCTGAGAGCGCGGCGCGAAGACATTCCCGTGCTGCTCGAACATTACCTCTCCCAATATGCGCGCAAGTACGACAAGCCCGTGCGGGCGCTTGGCGGCGACGCGCTCGACCTGCTCGTCAATTACGATTGGCCGGGCAATGTCCGGGCGCTGCGACACGCGGCCGAGCGGGCAGTGATCCTTGCCGACGGCGACGGCTACCGGATCGAGGACTTTCCGCTACCGAGCCGGCCGGATGCGCCGTCGCTTCAAATGCTGAGCGGCAACCTCAATCTCGACCAGCTCGAGAAACAGATGATCGAGCGCGCGCTCAGGATGCACCACTTCAACATCTCGCTGGCGGCGTCCGAATTGGGCCTCAGCCGCGGCGCCCTCTACCGGCGCATGGAAAAGCATGGCCTTTAAGCAGAAGCCGGCCTTCCGCCGCCGCTTCGAGTTCGGCCTCGCCTGGCGGACGGCGGTCCTGCTGGCGGCGATCTGGCTGTTCATCGAGGCGATGCGGATGGCCGATTTGCGCGCGGCCCGGATGGTCGCGCTGTTTATCGCCTTCGCCGCGCTCGCCAGTCTCTGGGCTTTCATCCGCCGGACCAATTTCCAGGTGTCACGGTTCATCGAATCCGTGCGCTTCGAGGATTATGCGCAGCGTTTCTCCGATCCCAGCGGCGGCGGTTTCGACGTGCTTGGCGATACGCTCGACACGGCGTTGAAGCAGCTGCAGGCACGCCATGTCAGCGCTTCATCCGAAGCCCGCTATTTGTCCGCCATTGTCGACGACAGCCCAAGCGCGCTGGTCGCCATCGATCAGGACGGCAAGGTCGAGATGCTGAACAAGTCGGCGCGTCAGTTGATGGCCCGGCTGCATATCGCCCGCGCGGAAGACTTGCGCGAACTGGGACCCGAACTTGCGGCTGCAGTCCAGTTGCCGCCGGGCACCCGCAAGATCACGCGCCTGATGATCGAGGGCGTGCCGCATCGCGCCATCTTCGCCTCAGCCCATGTCGCGCGGCTGGAAGGCGGCGTTACCGTCCTCTCCATCCTGCCGGTGCAGAGCGAATTGGGGGCGCTGGAAATCGCCGCCCAGGCCGACCTTGTCCGGGTTCTCACGCACGAGATCATGAATTCGCTGACCCCCGTGACCTCGCTTGCACGGTCGGCGGCGGAAATGGTCGCCGCTGCCGAGGCAAGGGGAATTGACCTGGGCGATGCGCGCATCGCCACCGAAACCGTTGCCCGTCGGGCCGAGGGCATCTCCCGCTTCGTCGAAAGCTATCGCGAGTTCGCGCAGGCGCCCGAGGTCCATCGCCAGAGCTTCCCGGCCAAGCCCTGGGCCGAGGAGATTTTGCGCCTGGCAACCGCGAGCATGCCCGATCGTGAAATCGATACCCGCATCGACGTGACGCCGTCGGCTCTGAAGGTCAGTGGCGACCCCGAACTGTTGGCGCAGGCGATGATCAACCTGCTGCGCAACGCAATTCGGGCGACTGCCGACGTGGACAAGCCGCAGCTTCGCTTCGCCATCGTCCGACAGCCGAGAGGGCAGGTGAGGATCGAGATCCGTGACAATGGTCCCGGCATCCCGCCGGAGCGCAGGGACGACATTTTCCTGCCGTTCTACACCACCCACAAGGGCGGCAGCGGAGTCGGCCTGAGTTTCGCCCGCCAGGTGGCTTTGGCGCACGGCGGATCGATCAGCGCCGGCGATGCGCCCGAGGGCGGCGCCAACCTCATCCTGGTGATCTAGGCGGGCGCGGGCCTAGCCCTCGTCCTGCTCTTCCTCGAACAGCTCGGCATTTTCTGCCGTCGCCGACAGCCGGACCTGGTCGCCCTCGACCCCTGCAATGAGTCCGGCGGAGAGGAAATGGTGATGGCCTTCGTGACTGCCGCTGCCGCTGTCGGCCTTGGTCAGCTTGATGCGGTGGCCTTCGATGCCGTCGACGGTGCCGACGTGAACGCCGTCCGCGCCGATGACTTCCATGCCTTCGCGAATTTGGTCGATGCTCATGATGGTCTCCTGTTAGTCCAGGCAAAGACGCCTTAGCACGCGCGATGTTTCGTTCCCATGACCCAGGAACCAAATAAAGCCGCAGGCTTGATTGTTTGGCGCATTGCCACCAGAGCCGGATAACGGGTGGGATGCGCATGCGGCACAAGCGCATGGTATTGGAAGGAAAGCGCTTTTGTCCGACCTGTTGGCTCTGTCGGAAGAGCAGCGTTTCAGGCTGCTGATTAACTCTGTCACCGACTACGCCATCTATATGCTCGACACCCAAGGTCGCGTCGCGACCTGGAACCCTGGCGCCGAACGTTTCAAGGGGTACAAGGCCGGCGAGATCATCGGCAAACATTACTCGCGCTTCTTCACACCCGAAGACGCCTCGGCGGATCTGCCTGGCAAGGCCCTGCGGATCGCCGCTCGTGAAGGACGTTACGAGGCCGAAGGCTGGAGGATCCGCAAGGACGGTACCCGATTTTGGGCCAATGCCGTGCTCGATCCGATCCGCGGCGATGACGGGAAGCTGATCGGCTTCGCCAAGATTACGCGCGATATCACCGATCAACATGAACATGACCGGGCACTTTACCAAAGCGAACAGGCGTTCCGGATGCTGGTCCAGGGCGTCACCGATTATGCCATTTATATGCTCGACAATGGCGGGCACGTTACCAACTGGAATCCCGGCGCGCAGACGATCAAAGGCTATAGCGAGGACGAGATAGTCGGCGAGCACTTTTCCCGCTTCTACACAGAGGAAGATCGGGGAAATGGTGAGCCCGAGCGGGCGCTCCAGATTGCGCTGGAAGAGGGAAAATACGAGCGCGAAGCCTGGCGCGTGCGCAAGGACGGGACGTTATTCTGGGCGCATGTCCTGATCGATCCGATCTTCAACGAGCAAGGGGAGCATATCGGCTTCGCGAAGATCACTCGCGATATTACCCAGAGAAAGCGCGCCCAGGAGGAGCTGGAGCAGACCAGGGAAGTCCTGGCTCAGTCGCAAAAGCTTCAGGCGCTGGGTGAACTCACCGGAGGTATCGCTCACGATTTCAACAACCTGATGACCGTGATTGCCGGGTCGAGCGACTTCTTGCTCAAGAATCCCGACCTGCCCGAGGAAAAGAAGATTCGCTACCTTGAGGCCATCGTCGAGACGACCGGTCGCGCCAAAGCGCTCACGGACCACCTGCTGGCGTTCGGCCGGCGTCAGTCGCTGAATCCCGTCGTGATCGATCTGGCGGTGCGGCTCGATGCACTGGTCGAAATGACCGGGCGGATGCTGGGATCGTTGTTCAAGGTCAACCTTGAGATTCATTCCAAATCGCCTGTCGTCGAGGTCGATTCCGCGCATCTTGAGACTGCGTTGCTGAATGCTGTCGTCAATGCCCGCGATGCCATGCCGGACGGCGGGGAACTGACTTTGGCGGCGTCGGACTGCCAGCTGGAAGGTCGCGATGCCATTTGCATCAGCGTCCGAGACAATGGGCCGGGGATTCCCCCTGACGTTCTCAAGCGGGCCTTCGAGCCTTTCTTCACCACTAAGGCAATTGGCAAGGGCACCGGACTCGGCCTCTCCCAGATTCATGGTTTCGCTGCCCAGGCCGGCGGCGCCGCCGAGATCAGGTCGCAAGAAGGTGTTGGCACCGAAGTCAGGATCATTCTCCTCCGCACGGACAAGGCGGTCGAGACCGATACGCTCGGTGAAAATCGTGCGGCCTTGCCCAAAGGCCTGAAGGTTCTGCTGGTCGAGGACAATCTGCAGGTCCGGGAATTCGCCGCGGAATTGTTGAAGGACCTGAATTGCGAGGTCGATGCCTGCGAAAGCGGCGACGACGCCTTGGAAAAGGCGCTCGCTCAGGACTTCGACCTGGTCTTTTCCGACATCGTGATGCCCGGGCTAAGCGGCTTGCAACTTGCGCAGGCCATAGAGAAGGCGCGGCCCGACCTGCCGATATTACTGGCCACAGGCTACAGCGACGAACTCGTAGGCAAGCAATCAAATCATAGCTCTGTCGTTGCAAAGCCGTACGATGGCACGACGCTCGCCGACGCAATCGCGGCGGTCATCCAGGGCAAGCGACCCGATTAAGCGGTGAAGCGGATGGTGTGCCGCGTACCGTTTTCGTCCGATTTGGCATCGTGCTTTGCCTTCAGCTGCTTGACGAAGGTTTGGACCAGCCTTGAGCCGAGGCCGGTGCCGCGGTTCTTGCTTGATCCGTCCATGCCGACACCATTGTCGGCGACGACGAGCTCAATCTCCTTCCCCGCCTTCCTCAGGCTGACGCCGATCGATCCGTGACGTCCGTCGGGGAATGCGTATTTAAGCGCGTTCGTGACGAGTTCGTTGACCAGGATGGAAATACGGACGGTTGAATCGGCGTCGAGGATCATGTCATCGAAGGCGCAGGTCAGCCGGACTCCTGACCGGGACAGGCCTCTCTCGATCTGCCGGCAAAGCTCATCGAGGTGGTCGGCGATTCGCACCTCCTCGAGGCTCTCGCTGGCGACGGCGAGCTTTTTCGACGCGTCGGCGATGGCCTTGATGCGGTCGGCGACCTGCTGCAGCGCATTCTTGACGGCTGCGTCGTCGGCACTCTTCGCCTGTGCGAGGACCAATGCCAGCACCGTCTGGTAATTGTTGCTGGTGCGGTGATCGATTTCCTTCAGAGCCTGTTGCAGCAGGCCCATTTGCGATTCTCGTTTCGACCAGGCGTGCGCGATTTCACGCTGGTAGAAGCCGATGATGGCAAGGATCGCCAGTTCGCACGCAGTGACGATGATGAACGCGCTGGTGGCAACGGCCTCCTTGGGGCCAAGCGAGCCCCTCGGCGCCATGATGAATATCCAGATTAGCGCTTGGCCGAGGATTAAGGTCATTAACCCGGCGCGCCAGCCGGCTAGCACGGCTGCGGCGGCAATTCCGACGAAGATCGGAGCCAGCGGCGCAGTCTCCCCGACCACGGGGTAAAACGCCAAGCGTGCTGCAAAGATGATGAGCGGCAGGCCAACACCTATTGCCACCTCGACGAGGATTGGCGGAAGCCTGCCCGCGAAGCGCTCCGGGAGCCGTGAACGAAAAATCCTTCTGATACGCCGCCCCACTCTCACCAGCTTGCCCCTGCCGGCTGTGGAAAACTTCTCACGAGTCGCAACCTGCCGCAATAAGCTATGTAAAGTAGGCCAACAGCTTGAGTCGGACCGGTCTGGGATGCAGGTTGCGGTCCGCGAAGGGGGAGTGAGCATGAACGTGAAGCAAAGCGCGGTTTCGGCGCCACGATGGTTCACAGCGGCGGCAATTGTCGCGGTCCTTTGGGAAGCGCTCGGTTGCTCGATGTTTCTCATTCAGGCGCTGGCCGACCCGGCTTCGCTGCCCCTCGACCAACGCGCAGCCTGGGCCGCGACTCCGGCCTGGATGAATGCGGCTTGGGGCTTTGCCGTCGTCACGGGCATTGCCGGGGCCGTGTTGCTCCTGATGCGCCGGCGGCAGTCGGAGCCGCTGCTGCTCCTTTCCCTTCTCGCCGTGGTCGTCCAGTTCAGCGGAATGGTTCTGGTTCCGGCGCTACGGAACCTGACCAATTCCGACGACCTGTTCATGCCCTTCATGGTCGCCCTGGTCTGTTACGGAGTCTGGCATCTGGCCCGCCGGGCGCGGAAGGAAGGCTGGCTCCGTTAGCCGGTTGTTCGGGGTGGCTGACAGTCAAGCGAACGATTAGAAGGCCGCGCATGTCGACTTTCACCATCGATACGGCGACCAGCCGCGCAACGCCTTCGCCGGTGCCGGGCAAGCGAATGACGGTTCCGGCAATCCGTGCCCGCAAGAAGGATGGGAAGACCGAGCAGCCGCTCGTCATGCTGACCGCCTACACGATGCGCATGGCCCAGCTGCTCGATCCGCATTGCGAAGTCCTGCTGGTCGGCGACAGCCTGGGGCAGGTGATTTACGGGCTGCCCTCCACCGTACCGGTGACGCTGGAAATGATGTGCGCTCATGGCGCTGCGGTCGTGCGCGGCAGCTGGCACAGCCTGGTCGCCGTCGACATGCCGTTTGGAAGCTATGAAGGCTCTCCAGAGCAGGCCTTCGCCAGCGCCTCGCGGATCATGAAGGAGACCGGCTGCGCGGCAGTGAAGCTGGAGGGCGGCGAGGCGATGGCGGCGACAATCGACTTCCTCACCCACCGCGGCATCCCGGTCATCGGCCACGTCGGCCTGACCCCGCAGGCGGTCAACGTGCTCGGCGGCTATGGCGCGCGCGGCAAGAGCTCGGACGAAGCCAAGAAAATCCTCGCCGACGCCAAAGCGGTCGATCAAGCCGGCGCTTTCCTGATCGTCGTCGAAGGCGTCATGGAAGAGATTGCAAACAAGGTGACCGCTGAGGTGAAGGCGCCGGTGATCGGCATCGGCGCTTCGGCGCAATGCGATGGGCAGGTGCTCGTTACCGAGGATATGCTCGGCCTGTTCGAACGGACGCCCCGTTTCGTGAAGCGCTACGCCGACCTCGCGAGCGAAATCGGCACCGCCGCGGCCAAATACCGCCAGGAAGTGATCGATCGAGGGTTCCCGACCGCCGACCAGACCTACCGGCCGAAGAGCTGATTCCAGCCGATGACCCTGGTCGCAGCTTACAAATATCGCGGGGGCGAACGGGTCGAGGAGATCAGCCTCGACGATCCGAACCTGACATGTGGTGACGACGAGTTCGTCTGGGTCGGCGTCGTCGAACCGACGGAGGAGGAGCTCGCCTCGCTCCAGAAGAAGTTCGGGCTGCACCCCCTGGCAGTCGAGGACGCCCACAAGGCGCACCAGCTGCCCAAGGTTGAAGTCTATGGCGACCAGCTATTTGTCGTCGCGACCACCGCGAGCTTCCGCGACGGCGCCATCAACTATGGCGAGACCGCGATCTTCGTGGGAAAACGCCACATCATCACGGTTCGCCACGGGTCTATCCGCGACCACGCCATGCTGCGGGCGCAGCTGGAGGCATCGTCGAAATTGCTCGCGCACGGCGTCGACTACGTCCTGCACGGCGTGCTCGACTTCATCGTCGACGGCTATCAGCCGGTGGTCGAGGAGATCGAGGAGGACGTGCTGGCGATCGAGACCTCGGCGGTCGATGCCTTCCTCAGCCGTGAAGAGGTCTCGCGATTGTTCGCGCTGCGGCGCGAGGTCATTCGGTTCCAGCGGCATTTGGGCCCGATGACGGAAGTCTGCAGCCGGCTCGTGCGCGTGGACCTGCCCGTAATCGACCCCAACATCCGGCCCTATTTCCGCGACGTGCTCGATCACGTGCAACGCGTCAGCACGCGCGTCGATGCAGTGAAGGACGCAATTGCCAGCGTGTTCGAGGTCAGCACATTGTTCGAGCAACAGCGGCAGGGCGAAATCACCCGCAAGCTGGCTGCCTGGGCGGCAATCCTGGCGGTGCCGACCGCTATCGCCGGCATTTACGGCATGAATTTCACGAACATGCCCGAGATCGACACGAAGTACGGCTATTATGTCGTCCTCGCTGTAATCGTCGGGCTTTGCACATTGCTATACGGTCGATTCCGCCGCAGCGGCTGGCTCTAGGGCCTTTGCCTTTCTTCCGTGGTTCGCTAGACGGACGCCCGAGCCAGCTTTCGTTCATTAGGGGGAGGGGAAGGAAGCGGCTGTGAATCCTATCCCCTTGGCATGAGGACCGAATTGGCGCTTCCTACCGATCCAGCCGAATCCTTCGTTCGCGAAGTCGACGAGAATCTACGCCGCGACCAGGCCCAGGACTTCCTGAAGAAGAACGGGCCGTGGATCATCGGTGCCGTTCTCCTCTTCCTCGCCGCGGTCGCCGGCTATCTTTATTGGCAGGACCGCCAGCTGAAGGCGTCGGAAGCCGATACCGAAAAGCTGAACGAGGTCATGATGGAGATTGGCGGCGGGCAAATCGCCACTGCCGAAAAGGACCTCCCGGCGCTCCAGGGCTCGAAGTCGCAAGGCATCAGCGCCGCCGCTCGCCTGACCCATGCGGCGCTCCTCCTCGACAAGTCGGACCGCAAGGCGGCGATGGACGAATATCGTGCCGTCGCCAACGACAAGGACCTTGCCCAGCCTTATCGCGACGTGGCGATGATCCGCCTGACCGCGCTGGAGTTCGACCAGATCAAGCCCGAAGATGTCATCGCCCGGCTGGACCCACTCGCCAAGCCCGGCAACCCCTGGTTCGGCAGCGCCGGCGAATTGACCGCCATGGCGATGCTCAAGCAGGGCAAGAAGAGTGAGGCCGGGCGCATGTTTGCTGCCATGGCTGCCGACAACCAGGTTCCCACTACCATCCGTAGCCGCGCGGTGCAGATCGCCGGTACGCTCGGAGTCGACGCGACCGCGTCGCTGCCGGCCGCAGCCCGATAGGACTGAATGCAATGAAGCGTAGCGTTTATAAGATTGGCATGGTTTTCGCGGCGGCTGCCCTGCTCGGCGGCTGTAACCCGTTCAAGAAGGACAAGCCGAAGACACCGGTCGTCGGCGAGCGCATCTCGGTGCTGGCCAGCGAAAGCGATATCGAAATTGACGATGAAACGGCGGCCATGCCGTTCACTCTGCCCGAAGCAGTGGCGAACGAGGATTGGACGCAGCCCGGCGGCAATGCCCAGAAGTCGATGGGTCACCTCGCCCTCGGCAACAGCCTCGGCACGGCCTGGACCGTTTCCATCGGCGCGGGCAGCACCAACAAGTCGCGCCTCGTCAGCTCGCCGGTCGTTGCCGGCGGCCGCGTCTATACGATCGACGCCATTGGCACTGTCCGGGCCTTCGACGTGCGCAACGGCGGCCAGGTGTGGAGCAGCAGCTTCGGTAAGGACATCAGCCGTGAAAGCAATTACGGTGGCGGCGTCGCTTACGACAACGGCCGGGTCTATGCGACCAACGGCAACGGTTTCGTTGCCGCCCTCGATGCCACCAACGGCGGCCTCGTCTGGACGGTGAAGCCGGGCGGCCCCCTGCGCGGCGCGCCGACTGCCACCGGCGATTTCGTCTATGTCATGAGCCAGGATAACCAGATCTATGCGCTGAAGGAAAGCGACGGCACGACCAACTGGTCAAGCGCCGCGGCCCTCGAAATCGCCGGCATCTTTGGCGCGGCCTCGCCGTCGGTCGTCTCGGGCACCGTGGTCGCCGGCTTCTCGTCGGGCGAGCTCAACGCCTACCGTTACGAGAACGGGCGCCAGGTCTGGAGCGACACGTTGTCGCGCACCAGCATTTCGACCAGCGTCGCCGCTCTTTCGGACATCGACGCCGACCCCGTCGTCGACGGCGGCCAGGTCTTCTCCATCGGCAAGGGCGGCCGCATGGTCGCCCTCGAGCTCACCAGCGGCCAGCGCATGT
>Ga0207701_10001855_pt1 | contig 21986 bp, 19 predicted proteins | sample KBSSwiSSwithPhiX_FD_184294 | JGI IMG/M metagenome (GOLD analysis project Ga0207701, IMG submission 184294) | Switchgrass rhizosphere bulk soil microbial communities from Kellogg Biological Station, Michigan, USA, with PhiX - S5 (SPAdes) (version 2) | ecosystem: Environmental > Terrestrial >... | reverse complement strand
AAAAACTTTCCTAATATGAGATGAATGAATTCCTTTACCCGAATCCGTTATATCGATGATCACCCTGGAAGATTGGTCCTGCATGTTTACACTGATAACTCCTCTTCCCTCCATTGAATCCAATGCATTTTTCAAAAGGTTTTCAATGACCCAGTCAAATAATGGCGTTGCAAGAGGAACCATCATTCCTTCCACGGAACCAGCGTCCAGGTTAAACTGAATTTTGTCCGGGGCCCTTTTCTTTACATATTCCATTACCTGTCTTACTGCTTCCACAAGATTTCTCTGGTCGAGTTGCGGTGTGCTGCCGATCTTGCTAAATCGGTCCGAAACCAGTTTCAGCCTGTTCACGTCTTTTTCCATCTCCACCACCATGGAAGGATCTGAATAGGTTTCTTTAAGCATTTCAACCCATCCCTGTAATGCTGATACAGGTGTTCCCAACTGGTGTGCTGTTTCCTTTGCCATGCCCGCCCATAATTGGTTCTGTATGGATTTATGTCGCGCATTCAGGGTAGCAAGGGCAAGTAAAATAAACAGGGCAACGATCACCAGCTGAACATATGGATAGTACCTGATCTCTTTCAGTAGTAATGATTCACCATAGTAATATTTATTATACTTTGAAGAGTCAGATGACAAATAAGTAATGATAGGCTGGTTCTTTTTATATTCCCTCAGTCTGCCCGCCAGATAGTTATTACCGGAACGCACATCCGAAGAATCCAGGTTATGATAACTGGTGATGCTGTCGTGTTCATCTGTTTCGATAACCGGAATGGTTTGTTGTCCCGAAATGACAATGGTAGCAAAAAGAATATCCTGCTCCGGACCTGCCTGGGCAATGAAACGCTGTGCTTCCGCCCATGACTCAACTTTTTGGCGTTCATCCAAAGAAATTTTATTCGCCAGGTAACGTGAATAAAAAATAGTCGCGATCACAATGGTCACGGCAATTATTGTAAGGATGGTTCTCCAGTTGGCAAAAGGCAACATCTTTATTCGGTAATTTTTTTGACCTTATTTTTGGGCAATATAAACTTAGCAATTGGATTCACCATCTGTAGCCGTAGTGATACTTAACTGGAACGGAAAAAAATTTCTTGAGCAATTCCTGCCATACCTGGTAAAATCGACCTATCCAAACATGTCTGTCATTGTTGCAGACAATGCGTCTACAGATGATTCCATATCTTTTTTATCTCAACATTATTCACAGATCCGGATCATTCACAACGATGGAAATCTCGGTTATACAGGGGGATATAATGAATCACTGAAACATGTGAAGTCAGATTATTATATTCTCCTGAATTCGGATGTTGAAGTGCAGGCAGGCTGGATTGAACCCATGGTAGAATTATTGGAATCTGATCTATCCATCGGTGCCTGTCAACCGAAAATGCTTGGACATACCGACAAGCATTTGTTTGAATATGCAGGTGCTGCAGGTGGATGGCTTGATGAATTTGGATATCCTTTTTGCAGGGGAAGAATCTTTGACGTTTGTGAAGAAGATAAAGGACAGTACAACGACAGTCAACCAATTTTCTGGGCCAGCGGAGCTGCATTATTTATCCGATCAGGTGTGTTTCATGAAATGAAAGGTTTCGAACCATTCTTTTTTGCACATATGGAAGAGATTGATCTTTGCTGGAGGATGCAGCTGGCGGGATATAAGATCTATTCCTGTCCAAAATCTATAGTCTACCACGTTGGCGGTGGCACATTACCAAAGGGCAACCCCAGGAAAGTATTCCTGAATTTTCGGAATAACCTGGTGATGATAAGCAAGAATATGCCCATGAAACAAAAACTCTGGAAAATTCCTGTTCGGATCATACTGGATTCTGTGAGTGCATGGAAAAATATTTTTCTTGGTGAACCTTCCTATTTTGTTGCGGTAGCTATGGCTCATATGGCTTATGTAAAATGGCTGCTGGTAGGAAAGTCAAAAAGTGTTTTCCCCATCAAACGTAATAAGAATTTATCCGGTCTTTATCATGGAAACATTGCCTGGGACTATTTTGTGAAAGGAAAAAAAGGTTTCAGGGAAATTGTAGAACACAAAAACTGATTATTTAGTTTCAACCCTTATTTTTGCAACGCAATTACTAACTATGTCAATAGAAATAAAGGACAAACCTGAGAAAGCGGATTTTGGAAGGAACTGGGTCTCTTCATCCCGTTTCTTGTTTCATGTACAGATTTTTACATTTACTGCATTTCTTTTGGGCGGCTGTTATGGGCTGTATTCCATGCGTTATAAAGGAAAACCAAAAGTAGAAGTGCCTGAAAGCACGAACTATACTCCCAAATACAAGTAATTTTTTTTTGCCAGTCCCACGTATTTGTTATTTTTGCACTCCTTTTTAAGTTCTTATACAAATGCGGAAGTAGCTCAGCTGGTAGAGCATCACCTTGCCAAGGTGAGGGTCGCGGGTTCGAATCTCGTCTTCCGCTCAGCATATCCATCCTTATCCAGGGATGGATTTTTTTTCTCCGCCCGGGTGGTGGAATTGGTAGACACGCAGGACTTAAAATCCTGTTCGCCGAAAAAGTGAGTGCGGGTTCGATTCCCGCCCCGGGCACGAATTCTCCACAATTCAATGAAACCTTCCTTCGTGAAGGTTTTTTTATGCCTTTCAGACAACATTGATATTCCTGTTCTGGTCTGGATTTTGCTCCTGCTCCGGGGGCATTGAACTTTAACAGCTTATGCAGACACCCTTCATTTCCGGAAAGAGGTATCGTCCGGCTGGTTAGAATTTGTTCCCCGATTTGGATTTTTTTGCAATTTTTAAAGGTTTTAGATGGATAGAAGAGAATACTTTAGCCTCCTCTATGTTCGTTTACAACTATAACGCTTATCTACCCTGATGGAACTATTGATTATTTTCCTGCTGATCTCGGGACTGGTATGGTTGATTTTCAATCAGTCGCGCCCGCTAAGGAAATCAGCATATGATGATTCCAATGGTGAGCTCGAAATGAATAAAGAAGCCGGAACGCTCACCTCTCCCCTCGTGTATCAGGGTGAAGACCTTGACTTTACAGAAGAAGTGCTAAGAAAAGTGTTGATCAAACATTTTCCTTTTTTTACAAAACTGATTCCCCCCGACCAGGACAAGTTTTTATCAAGATTAAAGAAATTCATCAAGTCCAAGATCTACGTTATCCACGACGTAAAGGGTTATCGCGAAATGCCTATCCTTATCAGCGCTGCAGCCGTTCAACTTAGCTTTGGCCTGAATAAATTCCTGATGCCACATTTTACGATCATCCAGATATATCCACAGGAGTTCATTGCATTAGAACCAATGCGCGTTTTGATCGGAAACGTAAGCGGTAATACCATCAATATTGCCTGGAAACAATTTCTGGAAGGATACAAGAACAGGTTCGATAATTCAAACGTAGGCCTTCATGAAATGGCCCATGCTCTTTATTACCAGAATTTTGAAGCAGAAGAACATATCGACAAAAACTTTCAGGATTCTTTCCATCATTTTATGTCGCTGGGAGATAAAGTTTTTGAGCGTGAGAAACTACTTACCATCGGACTCTATTCTGACTATGCCATGAAGAATTTCCAGGAATTCTGGGCAGAGAGTATTGAAATATTTTTCGAATCGCCGGCACGAATGAATATTCATTATCCTGATCTCTATGCCATGCTATGTGATCTGCTATGCCAGGATCCTTTGAATTATCCCGACCACAATTATCCTGTGTGATCTGAACTCACCCAACTTATACAAAGCTCATCCATGATCCTGTAATGTACCGGCAACAGGGCGGTAAATTCCTGTTGAAACAGGCAATCAATGATACCTTTTTCATGGCAACTAAATGTCTTGACAATGATATGTTCACTAAAATCTACACCGCCATCGCCATGCCATTTGAATATTGTTTCCTTTACGCTCCACAACAGTGTTTCCCTTAAAAAAGCCTTTGTATTTTCATCTTTTTCGACAAAATGTTTTTCAGATTCGTTCAGAAATTTATGCAGGACTTTCATCACTGTCGGAGACCTGTTTTCTACATCGATCCCTACCCTTTTATCGCGACTAACGATGGCTGCAGCAAAATCTCCCGAATGAGAAATTGAAAAATGATATTGTTCATTGTGTAAAAAAGGTTTCCTTGTGTCCGCAATACGGATCAGGTCATATGGGAAATCATCAAACAGAAATCTCAGTAAATACCTGCCGGCAAGATGCTGTAAACGCTTGTGTGGGTGGGTTATATTTCGCTGGAGAGGTACAGATCCACTGAAAAAAGATTCCTCTTCCTGAATATGCCAGACGCCTAAGCGGGTCGACTCGTTGATATCTTGTTGATAAAACAGTGGCATATCCAATTGTGAAATGCGAATTTCGCTTTCTTTCCGTGGCAAAGCAAATAAACAACATCAACAGATAAAAATGATTCTATCCGATTCACGAATACTCGAAGAAATTAATGCCGGCACTATAAAAATTGAGCCCTACCGCAGAGATTGCCTGGGAAGTAATTCCTATGATGTTCACCTGGGTAAATGGCTGGCCACATACCGTGAACATATCCTTGATTCCAAGAAACACAATGAAATAGAATATTTCGAAATACCGGAAGATGGTTTCGTGCTTTATCCGCATATATTTTACCTGGGCGTAACCGAAGAATATACAGAGACACATGCACATGTTCCATTTCTTGAAGGCAAGTCGTCAACGGGCCGGTTGGGAATTGATATCCATGCCACTGCAGGGAAAGGTGATGTTGGATTTTGTGGTAACTGGACACTTGAAATATCTGTAAAACAACCCGTCAAGATCTACAAAGGCATGCCCATAGGCCAGTTGATCTATTTCCCGGTTGAAGGTGAAATTGAAATCGCCTATAACAAGAAAAAAGATGCTAAGTATAGTGGTCAGCCAGACAGACCAATTGAAAGCATGATGTGGAAGAATAAATTCTAACTATATCACACCCCTTTCCTTGTAATAAGCAAGTAACCACAGCACTACTTTATTGTAAGATCGCCGACCGGCCGGCTGTTCATTTAATTTGAGAAATTGATGGTAAAATGCATCAACTAAGTCCTCCATTGGACCCTGGTAAATGATCAAAAAATTCCGGTATTCAATAAGGTCTTTTTTAATGGGATCCGAAAGCATGTCAAAATTGGTTTTTGCTTTTACAGAATCCAGGTGACGTAATTCATTGTTTGCGTACAAAAACATATTGAGATATGCGGAGTATCGCATTGAACTGTCGGATGATTCCCTGGCAGCCAGGTATCCTACAAAATTGGCTTCATTTTCTTTTGCGTATCCTAACTGGTGGGCGATTTCATGACAGGTCGAAAACGGTATCAGAAAGCCGGGGATATGGGTGTTTAACTGTGCCTCGCCCGAAAACGGGTTATAATACCCGGAATAACCCATATAATTCCCCAAAACCCCAAAAAGTGACGGTTTAACCGAACCAGGCCGATAAGCCAGCCAGGGAAATTCGTTTTTCAGACGGGAATATGCTTCTATTGCTTCTTTACGTCCGTTATTGAATTTTTGACCCTCTTTGTTGGCGGGTTTCCAGGCATTGGCCTGATCCCGGAGAGCTTCTGTCATTGCTGCGATGGAATTATCTACAGAATCCTCAACTGCAAGGTTCATTTGCCAGGCTATTCCCTTTCGGTTATAGTTCAATCCCCATAATAGATTAAATCCAATATAGATGACCAGGCAGGCTTTTAACAGCCATAATGAACCTGAATAAAGGCCGGCACGGAATGAATTCCGACGCATGGTCTTTATGCCGCGGATGAGTGAGTATAACAGCCACCCCCCAGCGAAAATATAGACAAGGTCTCCTGCGCTGAAAGGCATCCATCCAAATATCCACCGGCTAAGTTTTCCAATGACAGGATAAATTGAAGAAGAATAGTAAATTTCGACCCAGTCTCTCCGCAATCCTGCCAGCCTGATAAACAACGCTCCGGTCAACAAAAGGGTCCAGATATAAGTAGTTCGTTTTAGAATAGGCATAAATTGGTAAATTACACAAATAAACCTACCTTTGCAGGCCTTTAAATCGAGTTGAAATGACAGGACGCCGGGAATATGATATTGCGTTTGTTGGTTTGAAGCCCGGAGTTCATGAATTCAACTATGAAATAAATGAAAAGTTCTTTGTTAATTATCCGCCAAGGGATTTCTCCAACATCATCGCGAAAGTAAGGCTGATGCTGGAAAAAAACACTTCCTTCATGATATTGAAGTTTGAAGTTGGTGGTACTACAGACCTTTCCTGTAACCGTTGTGGCAACCCGCTTCAACAGCAATTATGGGAAGATTTTGAAGTACTGGTAAAGCTGGTGGATAATCCCGAACAGATGAATGATGAAGAAGAAGATCCCGATGTGTATTATATCGCAAGGGGTGAAAGTCATCTGAGCGTGGAAGCATGGATATACGAGTTCATTTTATTGAGCATACCTACTCACCCTATGTGTAATGAGGATGAGATAGGTGGTCCGAAATGCAATAAGCAGGTTTTGGAAATGCTGAAAAAAATGAATGATAAAGACGAACACACACAAAACCCTATCTGGAAGGGTCTAGATAAATTCAGGAATATTTAAATTTTTTCGATATGCCAAATCCCAAAAGAAGGCACTCACAACAGAGAAGTGCGAAGAGAAGGACTCACTACAAAGCAGAAAAAGTAACCCTAAGCAAGGATAGCACCACCGGTGAACTCCATGTACGCCATCGCGCACATGAAAGTGAAGGCAAGCTTTACTACAAGGGTAAGCTGGTAGCTGAGAAGTCTCCTATCTAACTAATTCAACAACCTATTTATAAAGTCAAAAACCTGGACCATAACGGCCCCCGGTTTCTGACTTTTTGTGTTTATGAATTAATAATTTCAATTTTTTATTTTTTAAGCCATATTTGTTGAATGAAGATAGGCCTTGACATGATGGGCGGCGACTATGCCCCACTGGAAGCTGTAAAGGGCATACAACTTTATAATGCCCAAAAAGATAAGGATACACACCTTGTACTCGTTGGTGATCAGGAGCTAATCCTTAAGCACCTAAATGAACAGGGGCTTGACCCGGCATCTTTCACCATAGTTCATGCAAGCCAGGTGATAGATATGCACGAACATCCCACCAAGGCTTTAAAGGAAAAACAAAATTCTTCTATCGCTATCGGATTTCATTTACTGGCTTCAGGAAAAATAGACGCTTTTATCAGCGCTGGCAATACCGGTGCGATGATGGTTGGCGCATTATTCAGTGTGAAAGCTATTGAAGGAGTCCAACGTCCTACTATAGGCGCTTATCTTCCACGCGAAAATGGAAAACTTGGATGGTTACTTGACGTTGGCATTAATTCCGATTGTAAACCGGAGAACCTGTTGCAGTTTGGTATTTTAGGTTCATTATTTGTGCAGCATGTTTGGAATGTAGAAAAACCAAGGGTTGCACTACTTAATATTGGTGAAGAAGAAGGCAAAGGCAATATCCTCACACAAGCCGCTTATCCCCTGCTCAAAGCAAGTGAAGAAATTAACTTTATCGGCAACCTGGAAGGGCGCGATATTTTTGTTGATAAAGCAGATGTTATAGTATGTGAAGGGTTTACCGGAAATGTCATTCTAAAACTTTCTGAAAGTATCTATGATATAACGGTAAGAAGAAATATTAAAGATGAATATTTCGACAAATTTCATTTCGAACAATATGGCGGTGTACCCGTACTTGGGGTAAACAAGCCTGTTATCATCGGTCATGGGATTTCTTTCGGTCCTGCTTTCATGAATATGATCGTCATGGCAGAAAAAATGATCGCAACAGATCTTCTGGGAAAGATCAAAGAAAGCTTCGGAGCAAAAGCTGTTCAGACTCCGGAATAAAAAAGGCCGGAATATAAAAATACCCCGGCATTAACTCTAACTGTGTGAAACATTCTTCTATTGCATCTGCATAGCGCCAGATGATCCTTCTGATTCAGCTTTCATATTTTTTCTTTTGAACAAAGACATATCCATTTTACCAAAGCGGTAAGTTAAATTCAACCTGAACATTGGTGAATCCGGCGTACGTACAGTTGTCTGAATGAAATACGGACTTTCGGTATATTGGCTATAAACACGGGTCATGAAAATATCATTTACACTAAGTGTTGCAGAGGCTGCATTGTTCTTTAGGAAACTCTTTTTGATCGCCACGTCAAATCCATAGTTTGCTTTGGTATAGCCCTGTGAAGATGTACGGCTTCCTCCCATTGGCGGGCCACCACCACCCATAAATCCTCCACCGGTATTCACGGGTGTATTTGTTTTTGACTGATAACTTCCGGAAAACTGTGCGCTGAAATTCTCAGGTAATTTAAAATTAGCATTGAACTTGGCAAACCAACTCCACAATGCTTCATTAGCTGTACCGGCAATATTTTCCGAGTTAATTTTAGAGTTATAAATATTGACATTGGTATTCATATCCCACCATTTCGTGATCTGGTTTTGCGATGTTAGTTCGAATCCAGCCATGTAACTTGAGTTTGCATTCACATAAGTATTGACCGGATGTTTAATACCATTACTTGAGGTAAGTGTATCCATATAACCAGTGATCAGGTCCGTAGTATATTTATAATATACTGATGCCAGGATAGTATTATTCCCTTTCAATGTTTTCAGGTAAGCTGCTTCAACAGAACTGGTAAATTCTGGTTTGAGGTCAGGATTACCTTTAGTCCAGTTTAACGCATTTGAAGAATCAACAAATGGTATGAGTTGCAGGAAGAAAGGCCTGTTTACCCTGCGGGTGAAATTCAATTGCAGTTCCTGTTTGTTTTTTAATTTCTGGCTAAGGAAAATAGAAGGGAAAAGGCTGATAGGATACGTATTAGTAAATACCTGTTTAGTATCTGTCATCTCTCCTTCGTAAAATGAACTTTCTGCACGAAGTCCGGCTTTATATCCGAAATTCTTTACCGTTCCGGAAAACGTCAGGTATGCCGCATATACGTTATCGTTATTCTTATAGTTTGCTGATGCAGAAGGCACTTCTACAAATTCTTCACTCGCAAAATCATAGTAGAAATTGCTTTGATTACTGGTCAGCGACCTAAGTTGGGCTCTCAATCCCGCTTCCAGCTTGGTTGTTCCTTTAAGAGGTTTAACGTAATCAGTTTGTATTGTTGTGAATTGGTTGGTACCTGATCCTACAATATTCTGTATCATGTCATTTCTAAGAATGCCGCCTTTACTGTCATATATAGAAGTACTATATAGATTATTGCTCTCATTATTACCCTTGAAAAAATTTATGTCAGCGGTAAGTTCCTCACCTTTTTTAGGAAACAGGTATTTATATCCGGCAGTCAGGCCTGTTGCATTGAAAAGCCTGTCCGTATTCGTTGTACGTTCACTGTAACTCTTCATACTGCCATCTGCATAAAGACTGTCAGAAGTAAGGAAATCAGTGGGTTTCATACTACCTCTTACCCTTATGGCTGATAAAGAAAAAGTGGACCTGTTGGTGGCGAAATAGTCAACTCCAATTTTACCGAACAAGAACCCGCCACCATTTTGTGATTGTGAATGCTGATCGATAAACATTGTTGGAGTAGTAAGAAGATCTTCCAGGCTGGTCTCGGTTTCGGACCTGTTCTTATTCTGGTTCATGAAGAAATTTGCCGATACATTAAACTTGTCCTGCCTGAAATTAATTCCGGCTCCAGCGTTTATGCCTCCACGTTTGTCAACACCGGCATTAAGGTTTCCATTATAGCCTGATTTTTTATTCTTCTTTAAAATGATATTCAGAATACCAGCATTGCCACCCGAAGCATCATATTTTGCTGACGGATTGGTAATTACTTCCACTGATTCAATTGCATCAGCGGGGATCTGGTCAAGTGAAAGTGTAGATGGCCTGCCGTCTATATAAATTTGCGGAGTTGCATTTCTAAGGGTAACATTTCCATCAATATCTACCTGTACAGAAGGAACATTTTTCATAACATCCAATGCAGTTCCACCGGTACTCACCAGGTTTTTTTCTACATTAAATACCTTCTTGTCAATATCCATTGTAAGTCCTGGTTTTTTTGCAGTGACTACAACGGCTTCAAGTTGCTTTGCATCTATTGTTAGGACGATCTTACCTAAATCTTTATCAAAACCTGCAGCAGAAAAATCAGGCATACCTCCACCAGGCGTTCCGTTTCCTGGCTTGGCACGAGCACCAGGAGCTTGTCCATCTGCAGGTTTGTCCATGAAGGAAACAGATTTCTCCATCGGTGCAAATCCGGTGGCAGAGATCTTTAGTTTCAGTGGCCCGAAAATGGGAAGATCACTAAAGCTGAATTCACCATTCGCTTTTGTGTTTACACCTTTGATCATTACTTCCTTCATTTTTTTGGAAACAGTGTCAAATTTTCCACCCATCATGATCACTGATGCCCCGCTCACAGGTTTACCCGCACTATCAACGAGTTTTCCAATGACTGAACCAATGGAAGGAGGAGCCTGCATCTTGCCACCACCGGGCGCTCCGGGGGGTTGTGCCATGAGATTAGCGGTAGCAACAATCAACGTTATAAGTAGAACTATCTTTTTCATATTCCAGTTTTGAGGAAACATCTATTTGTTTCTGATGTCAAAACTAGATCAGTAAATAAGGTATTTTTTGCAAATGAGACAAAGGGGAAAAATGAAGCGACAAAATTCTGTTAAAGACAAAGATCAATTAATGTCAGCTTTCACAAAAGAGGCTACCTGCTCTTTATACATATCTCCAACAGGCAGTTCAAGTGAATCAATGTACACACTATTCTTACGAACCGCAGTAATAGCTTTTTTTGAGAGAATATAAGACTTGTGTATCCGGATAAAATATAATGGCGGGAGTTGTTCTTCCATATTTTTCATGCTCATCCTGACAACTAAAGGACTGCTGCTGCTTTTCAGATGCATTTTGAGATAATCTTTGAAGCCTTCTACCCATACAATATCATTAAACTCCACCTTCAGCATTTTGTAGTCCACATTAATAAAGAAATATTCGGGGACTGATTCTTTCGGGATCGAAAGATGATGATTAATGCGGTAGATATCCAATGCCTTATTACTGGCTTTTATAAATCTCTCCAATGCAACAGGTTTCACTAAATAATCTACAACATCGAGATTGAATCCATCCAGTGCAAATTTTTCATACGCTGTGACAAGGATAATTAACGGCCTGATCTTCATGGATTGGATGAATTGCAATCCTGTTAATCCGGGCATTTGTATATCGAGGAAAATAAGGTCGATCTCCTGCTGTTGCATGATCTTCATGGCTTCCATGGCATTGCTGCATTTGCCGGCCAGTTCCAGGAACGACAACTGGCGGATATTATCTTCCAGTAGTTCCAGCGCCAGTGGCTCGTCATCAATAGCAAGACATTTGAGCTTCAGCATAACAGGATTTGTAGAGATACCACGAACCAGTCACTCTGTTTGGTTATCATGAGGCTATGATGGGTATCATATAACAAACTTAACCTTCTTTGCACATTCACAAGCCCTATCCCGGAGGTTTTGTCTTTCATTTCACCGGAATTTTCATTGAACTTATTATGTACAGTAAAATTAAGCATGCACTTCTCAACTTTCAGCTCAACAATGATTTCAGCATTTTCTATCATGCCTGTGCCATGTTTAAATGCATTTTCCACAAATGGGATCAAGAGCATTGGTTCAATTTCCAGGTAAGCTTCCCCCGGCTCCATTTTCGAACGAATTTTAATGCTGCTGCCAAAGCGCTGTTGCTGAAGGTCAATATAACTTTGAAGGTATTCCACTTCTTTTTTTAGTGGAACTTTCTCATCCGTTTCATACAACATATACCTGAGCAGTGACGATAGCTTGATCAATGAAGGTTCCAACTGTGCGGATTTCAGTCTGGCCATTGCCACCATATTATTCAACACATTGAACATAAAATGCGGGCTCACCTGTGACCTCAGAAACGAAAGTTCTGTCTTGAGGTTTTCATTGACCTTATCTTTCTCCCTCCTTTCCATTTGGATACGATCAATAATCAGGCGATATGCTGTGCCGCCAGTGAGGGCAAACAACACTGGAAAAAAATTAAAGGAAATAAAGTTGGTTACTTTGTAAGGCACTCCAACAATAAAAGCCTGGAAACTGGTATAGTCCACCAATAACAGAATAGAAAATATGGCCAGAATGGTAAGAATAAAAGCCCATGGATTTTTCCGATAATACAATTTCGGCGTAAGAAAATAAGCGTTAACATAAAACAGAATCACCAGGATCAAGCGATTAATAGTGGTCAGGTAAGTGATCCCGTCTCTGTTCTGTTCGAAAAATTTGGGATCAGGCATTTTAAACGAAGGCCTCATCAGGTAGGGAAGTAAAAACAATACCCCCCAACAAAGAATATGAACCGAGATGATGAACCATTTTCTCGAATGGATTGGAACAAGCATAGTACAAAGTAAATCCATAGTTGCCAAAAACGCCAGGCTTAGCAAAGTTTTGCGATGAATCCCGATAAGTCAAAGACGAAACCAGAGTTTGGTAGGATAATATCAGGCTTTTGTCGCAATTATTTACCAAATTTGACTAACCGTCTTTAGCTTCAAATTATAAATACCTGATTATGCAAAGCAGAAGAAAATTCCTATTACAAACGGCTACTGCAGCTATGGGTACTATGCTAGTACCAAGTTCCATGAAGGCCGCAATGTTATCAAAACAGAAATTTCCCGGATACGGTTTACAACTCTTTACTCTTTTCCCAAAGTTTGAAGATGATGTTACCGGAAACCTTAAAAAAATCTCCGAAATAGGTTACACGGAAATTGAATCAGCATTCAGTCTTAAGGGTGGGATTTATGGACTGACACCTAAAGAATTTGCCAAACAAGTTAGCGATGCGGGTATGCATTGGCGTTCGCATCATGTGCTTGGTGCACCTTTCAAAATGCCAAAAGGAGCAACACCTCCTGTTGGTGCGGATGGAAAACCACTGGTTATTCCGCCAATGAAAACATTGACCGGTAATTCCCAGGAACTGGTAGATGCTGCTGCGGCAGGCGGGGTTCAATACCTGGTCTGTGCGAATATTCCCATTTCAACTGCAGATGAGATCAAAACCGCTGTCGAAATATTTAATAAAACTGCAGAATCCTGTAAAAAAGCCGGAATTGAATTTGCCTACCATAACCATGCGACTGAATTTGATATTGTCGATGGTATTCAGCCATTTGAATATATACTTTCTCATACAGATAAAAACCTTGTAAAAATGGAGCTCGATCTGGGTTGGGTTGCTAAAGCAAAACAAGATCCGGTTGAGTTATTTAAAAAAAATCCGGGTAGATTCCCACTCTGGCATTTGAAAGATTTTTCTGCAGATTTCAAAACGATTACTGAAGTTGGCGCGGGAACTGTCGATTTTAAAAGGGTTTTTGAACATTCCAAGGAATCAGGAATGAAATATTTTTTCCTTGAGCAGGATGGCGCTCCCGATCCTTATGTAAATATTCGCAATAGTTACAATAATGTAAAAAAGATGTTGGACAGTATGGGCTAAACTTTGTTTTTGGCCAATACCATAATAGAATATCCACCTATGGTTTTTGAAGCCAGTTTCTTATTCAACAGAAAAAGAAACGACCGGAAACCATGGGTGATTTTTTGTTTCAGGGAATGGTGTGAAAAAGTTGGCGGAGTATAGATTTTGTCAATGATTTCATATCCATGATCTTCCAAAATGTCAAGGATAAATTCCTCTGTGAAAGCATGAATATGACCTACCCTGCTTTTTGATTCTATCAACATTTTTTCCCTGAATAAGGACCACACAGACATATCCAGCGGTATATGGAAAATAGTGTAGTTGCTTTTATCATGGATGTTTTCCAGGAACTTGAAATAATCCGGGATATGCTCAAGGACATCTATAACCAGCAATAGATCAAAATGAACATTTAACCTGGTTATATCAACATTTTCAAATCGAATTTTTTCTGTTTGCTTTTTTATTGAAATGGCTAAAGCGTCATTTGAAATATCAAAGCCATATAGATGTTCAGCAGTGGGAAATTGCTTTTCCAATTGAACCAGGATCTCACCGCTTCCGCAACCAGCTTCAGCCACTGTTTTAAAAGAAATGCTATTCTTTTTTAAAAGCCTGGAGATCGCTTCAACCTTCATGGGAGAATCTTCTTCTCCCCAGGTAGGGTTATTGTTGAGATAAGTCTGATCGTTATAAATGTCCTGCATGGATGTTCCGAAGATAAATAAACAAATGCTCTCCTACTTACGAATAAATTCCAATGTCATGATCGGATGGATCTCTGCCCATCCATTGTGGCCATCAATCACATAACTTCCTGTCACCCTTATGTGATCGCCAATTTTAGGAAGTTGAATTTTACTCGTATAACCTTCGCATGTTCCCTTAACTTTTTTCACTATAACGTTATTCGCGCAAACTGCTTCAATAACGAGGTCTCCCTGTTTTTTTTTCAAATTAAATTTAGTCAGCAATGTTTCCTGCCCGGGATCCAGTTTTAATAACATATGCTGGTCACCATCTTCATCTGCATTAGATTCTTCCACTACCCCTGTTACCGTTTTACACAGGTTGATCAGATCCAATCGCTCCCGATTATATACATATCGCCAGAGTGATGTGTCACAACCAGTTGTAATAGAACTGTCCTGAGGTATGAGTGTCGTTTTTGCCAGTGCTTTTTCGATCTTTTCTTTCTTCTTCTGTTTTTTTTCCTTTTTATCGGATGCGCAGGAAACCAGGATCAAACCCATTAGTATAAAACAAACAAGAAACTGCTTCCTTTTCATGTATATCAAATTGATTAACCAGTTTAATTTTTCATCACTCAACAAAAAGATTGTATCCTTTCATTTGAGTTTGGTTGGTAGGGTAAAATACCGATAATTAGAGCTTTCTCTGCGAATCTGCCGGAATTGATACAAAATAGACGACCAGTATCATGGTTAGTATCCCTGTAACTGAAAGTGCTGTGGTAGATCCAAATTTGTACCATATCAATCCCATAATGGAACTGGACAGCATTGTACAAATGCTTTGGAATGCCGTATACGTTCCAATTGCAGTAGCTGTTTCAGTTTTGACCGATATATTCGTTATCCAGGCTTTTGATACGCCTTCTGTCGCTGAAGCATAAACACCATAAAGAAAAAATATTGCAAAAAACAGGTAGAGATTTGTATTAAAAGCCATTCCTGTATACACCATTGAAAAGAAGAACAAACCGAAAATGAAAACTTTCTTTATTCCTTTATTGTCTGCCAAAATACCCATGGGAAAAGCCATTACTGCATAAACAAGATTGTAAAAAATATAGATCCCAATTACCATAATATCACTTAACCCGGCTTCTTTAGCTTTGAGTAACAGAAATATATCAGAACTGTTGATCAGGGCGAAGAATAATAAACCGGTGATCAACTTTCGATATTCAGGGCGACTGTTTTTCCAATAAGCGAAGAAAGAAAAAAAACCAACCTTTTCTGATGGCAGAGGATTATTTGGTTTCTCTTTTAGTAAAAAACTGGTAGCGATCGCCGTTAGTCCGGGTATAAATGCAAGGAAAAATAACATTTTATAAGAACCCGGATAAGCATATAAAAACAATAATGCGAAAGTTGGTCCTATGACAGCACCTATAGTATCCATCGAACGGTGAAATCCAAAAACCGTTGCCTTGGTGGCCGCAGTTGTTTCATCTGAAAGCAAGGCATCCCTCGCACCTGTCCTGATACCTTTACCCAATCTATCCGTAAACCGGGAAAATAAAATCCAAACCGGGAAGGTGAAAAAGGCCATCATCGGTTTTGAAATAGCACTCAATGCATAACCAAATTGCACAAATGGTACACGTTTGCCTGAGTGGTCAGAAAGTTTACCAAAATAACCTTTACTGAGGCCTGCTATTGCTTCGGCGAATCCTTCCAGGATTCCGATGAGTACAATGGAAAACCCGATTGATTTTAAATATATCGGCATCACCGGATATAACATTTCGCTGGCGGTATCCGTGAGTAAGCTCACGAATGATAAGATCCAGATTGTTTTGGTGATATACTTCAGAACTGTTGTTTCATTGAATTTACTCCAGAAAAAACAAAGCCCCGGATAAACCGGGGCCTTATTCAAAACCAGCAAAAATAAATATTATTTACCATCTTCTACCTGCACTACTTCATATTTGTTTTTTCCATCCACCTGAACTGGTGAATAATATGTTTCTCCCACTTTCACATAGGTCTGGTCACCAATTTTAACCTCTTCACCACCTTCGGGTAAATTATCTACAACAGCTCCGGCCGGCGGCGCTACAACTGTATATCCTTTACTGTCTTTTTCATAGTAGGCACCACCATAATAATAATTGGTGGTATTATTCACGATCACCGTTTGCGTTCCCGACGGTACGGTGGTAATTGTGCCTCCAACGGGTGCCTGAACAACAACATATCCGGCACTTGACGGCGTATACCATACTCCCTGGTCATAGTGATATTGTGCATTATTTACACTTATCACGACTGCAGTAACTGCAAGGGTGGCAACGAAAAATCCCCAGGGGTGCCATACCGGACCCCAGTAGTATGGATGGTAGGGATGATAATAATAAGGATGATAGCAATAATACCTGTGACCACCCCAATAATATGGAGGCCGGTGATAAGTATTTATATTGTTATGCCTGACAACTGTATTACGGTTATTATTAATTTTTATGTCTTTGCTATTATCAACATTGATATTCACGTCTCCCCTGCTCTTGTCAACATTTACATTATTTCTGTTGCCGGAATTAATATTAGGATTAACAGTTCCTTTATTGTTGATCGCATTATTATTTGCCGATGGATTGCGGGCGCCTGTATTACCGGTTGCAGGTTTGGAAATATTTTCTCTGTTTCCTGTATTAGGTGCCGGCCTTGATCCAGGCCTTGCAGGTGCAGGTGCTGCTTTTCTTCTTTGTGCAAGCGTATCTTCCGGTATGCTGATCCCTGCAAATATCAACATGATGATGATGAACCAGAGTTGATTTGACTTATTTTTCATTGTAAATGCATGTTGATGTCGAACAATATGTAGAATCATTATTTTTTTACGCTCGTTTCCCAAAGGCGTTCAAGATTTGGATTGATGACAATTTCTGTTCTCCTGTTTTGGGCCCTTCCTTCTTCAGTTAAATTATCTCCAACAGGTTTATACCATGAGCGACCTCCACTTACAATTCGGGCGGGATCAACTGCGTATTCATCCCTGAGTACCCTCACAATTGAATTTGCCCTTTCTGTGCTAAGTGACCAGTTATCTTTATATCCTGATCCAGCCTTCACTTTTTTATTATCCGTATTACCTATTACATACATTGTGATGTTAGGATATTTATTAAATTCCTGTGCAACTATAGCAAGTGCATTCTTTCCATCCACACCAATTGTTGAACTTCCACTTTTAAACATGAGCTGATCATGAAGTGAAATATGTATCAACCCATTTTCATAACTCACTTCAACTCCTGCATCCGCAAAATTTTCCCTGGTAGTATCCATTTTTTCAAATATCTGCTCAAGTGCAGCACCGCCTTCAGAGATCGCATTATTCATTGACTCCAGGTTTTTCTGAATTGCTTCTTTTGCTATCCGGCAATCTTCCGCCTCTTTACTGTACTTAACATTCTCTTCCTTAAGCTGTTTATTATCGGATTCGAGTGTATTGATCTTCTGTGTCTGTTGTGCATTGATTTCTTTTTGCTGCGCAAGGTCCTTATTTGACTGCTCCAGCTTCTTGGAGGTTCCACATGCTCCGAGCAAAAAAGCCGGCAGAACAATTAGCATACACGCAAAACTCTTTTTCATTTATGTAGGTTTATTTGCGCAATAAAGTTAAATCTTACAATTGCCTGCATCTGTAAAAGATTGTAGCAAATTCCCAGTCAAAAGATGAAACAAAAACATTTCCAGGGAAATAAAAAAGTCCCGCAGATGCAGGACTTTTTCGACTTAAACTCAACTAACTAAACACTATTCCGTTCTAAGTGAATTCACAGGGTTAGCCCTTACAGATTTCCAGATCTCATAACTTACCGTGAGTAATGTGATCAACAGCAGGCCGGTGAGGCTGATGGCAAAAACCATCGGACTGATATTAGTCCTGTACACAAAACCCTCCAGCCATTTATGTGCAGCGAGCCAGGCCAATGGAATGGCCACCACACAACTCACGATAAAAATGCGAATAAAAATGCCAGCAAATAAAGCCATTACCTGTCGTGCGTCTGCCCCCAAAACCCTGCGAATTCCTACCTCCTTAATTTTCTGTTCAGCAGTATAAGATGCAAGTCCAAATACGCCTAGAATGGTAATCAGAATTGCCAGTATTACAAATGCTTTCGCCAGTGAAGAAACCCTTTCTTCAACAATATACATGCGATTGAATTCGTCACTCACAAACCAATAATCAAGTCCGGTATTCGGATAAACAGCTTTCCATTTTTTTTCTATTGCTTCTATTTTTTGTTGAAATTTTCCTGCCGGTAATTTTACGTAAACGATCTTATCAATAAAATGCGGATTGGGATTAATAAGTAAGGGTTCTATGGGTTGATGCATTGAACGAAAAGGAAAATCCTTCACAATTCCAATGATCTTGAAATTCTTTGTGGAATCAAAGGTGAGATTGAGTGTTGATCCGATGATCTTATCAATTGGCTGATTCAATGCTTTGACAGCAGATTCATTCATGAGCATCGATGTACTATCGTTGATATTTCCCACCTGGAAATCCCTTCCTGCAATAATCTTCAGGTTATATGTTTTGGGGAAATCATAGTCGGTATTCAACTGATTCCACTGTAATTCCTTGGTCCCGAATTCAGGAAATTTCACCGGTGCTCCTATCCATCCAAAATAATCCAGCCTCGGCATATGATTACCTATTGTAACATTTTTTATTTCATGGTCTTCAAGAACTGATTGTTTAAAGATCTCATACCTCGATTGATCTGCAATGCCTCCAAACCTGATCGACATTAACTGGCTTCCTTCTTCATTCAGTTTTGTGGTTTTTAGTTTTTCCATCTGCTGAATAACTATGACCGTACAAATGATCAACACAAGTGCTACAGTATACTGCACCGTTACCAGGCTTTTGCGAAATAAATCGGCGCTTCTACCCCTGATCTTCTGTCCTTTCAAAACTTCTATTGGCTTAAATGCAGAAAGATAAAATGAAGGATAGATGCCTGAAACAAATCCCATGAATAAAACTATAGCCAGCACCAATCCAATCATGACCGGATTAAATAATGAACTAAACGTAAAGGTCTTATGAGCAAGATGATTGAATGGCTGCATGAATATCAGCACAAGCACGATGGCAATCAGCAGGGAACCGAATGTCATGAGATATGACTCCATAAAAAACTGCTGCGCAATCCCAAACCTATTACTGCCAAATGTCTTACGCAAGCCCACTTCTTTTGACCTTTTAACGGAACGGGCTGTTGCAAGATTCATGTAATTGATACAGGCGATCAGCATAATGAGCATTGCAATGATGCTGAAAATTGTGAGGTAGGTTTTATCACCCCTATTGTTAGATTCCCATTGGACTTTCTTATCAAAATGCAGTTCTGAAAGAGGTGTGATAAATGGAACCAGTTTCCATCCTGCAGCATTTGCCAATGAATCAGATTCTACCATCTGGTCAGCAAGAGGTTTCAACGATTGTGATATCGCATTGATTGTTTTAGCATCAGCGCCTGGCTTCAGGGTAATATAATTTTCAAAGAAATTAATAAACTGACCAAAGCGACTACCTTCCATAAATAGAGGAAAGTTCTCTTTGTAAACAGCACGCATTGCATTTACATTGACGATATAATCAGGTTTAAAATGTGAATTTGATGGATAATTTTCGTAGATACCAGTCACCATCACATCGATCTCTTTGTCCTGAGTACCCCAGACATGTTTTAGCGTAATTGTTTTACCTATGGGGTCGATGTTTCCAAATAACTTCCTTGCGCCATTTTCACTCAACACAATGGAATAATAGTCATCGAAAAAATGTTTCTTATTGCCCTTGATCAGATTGAATGCCAATACTTCATTGAAATTTGGTTCGGCCCACTTGATCTCCTCTGTTAAAATAATTTTGTCACCAGCTTTAAAATTCAGGGAGGTAGGATAGCCCATATAACTGATCCTGGTGGAATGAGAAATTTCAGTCCGGTTGTCCCTAAGGTATTTGACAAAATATCCCGGAGATTCAGCATTGTCAAAACTCCTGCCATCCGGATTCTGCCAGGTTGTCCCTATCCTATAGGTCTCCTTGTAATTGGGATGAATCACATCATACCGTAGTTCGTCGCTGACATATAAAAAAATAAAGATTGCACTCGCCAATCCCATGGCCAGTCCAAACATATTGAGCAGCGTGAAAAGTTTTTGGCTTTTAAAATTCCTGAGGGATATCAGCAGGTAGTTTCGGAACATAAAAAGAATTTTAAAGGTGATGCTGAATGGCGGGTCAACTATTGCATGTTTGTATGATAAATTTCCTCGTCTAATTTTAAAAATCCTACCGATCCGATAATTCCGGAATCAGACTCGCAGTTTCTGTTCCTCCTTTAACAATTCTTTTCGATACTCAGATGGTGTTTTGCCCGTGTGTTTTTTGAAAACATCATTGAAAGTGGAAAGGGAATTGAAACCGGAATCGTATGCGATCGAAGCAATCTTATAACTGCTATACCTTGGCTCCTGCAATAATCGTTTCGCTTCTTCCATTCTCATATTATTGACAAAATCATTGAACGATTGTTGCATTTTTTCATTCAGCACCTGGGATAAATGATGGCGGCTGCAGTGAACAGCATCTGCCAGTTGATTAATGGAGTAGTTTGTTTGCAGATAGGGCTTGTCGCGATGAATGGTTTCTTTAAGTCTGGCAGCAATGGCTTCTGCCTCTTCATTTGTCAGGGTTGAATTAGCGTATTTTGCATTTTGCTTATAAATGGCAAGTTGAAGTGGTGGTATTTCCGGGTAAATCCGAGTTCCGCCAGATCCTTTTACGATATCAAAAACTTCTGGCTGGTTTAATGCGGTATAACTGATCCAGTAAATAAAAAAACTCAGCAGTAAAAATGCATATCGGTATTCATGTCCCTGCGGATAATTAATATACAGCGCAAATGAGGCAAAGGCAACGCATATTGTAACAAAACCTGAGATCAGGATAAACTGTTTTATCCACCTGGAATGTACTGGTGTTAATTCATTAAAATATTCACCTGGGTTTTTCATATTAACCTTCATCATCTTCAATGCCAGTACATGATAAACAACAAGACTAGTAAGTATAATGAATAATCGTGGAAGGGGATGGAATATGATAAAACCAACAGTTTCCGGAAGTTGAGTAAAGTTGTCCCGGGTAATGAATGCGATGATAAATGCCGCAGGTAGAAAATGTAATAATGCAACAGGTTTGAAATTATTCGGGGAGCGGCGGTATTTCACAAATAAATAAACAAGCGGTCCATAAAACAGTGGCAGATAAGATGAATAACTATACAAGAGAGTCCAGTTCGCCATCAGCCATGTCTTGCTCATCACCTTGAGGGTAATTTGCAATACCATAACGGAGAGGTAGAATAATAAAAAAACATAGGCTCCCTGGTGTAGTTTTTTACGAAGCAGGAAAAGGGATAACAGTAAAGCCTGTACACCTCCAAAAAGCAGAAGAAATATAATGACCTGCATTTCCAAGCCTGATCTTTCCAAAAAGTTCGGTAATCAAATCAACGGAGGGAAAGGGATTATGATGAAAGGCAATAAGAAAAGGTTAAAAAATAACGCAGAGACGCGGGGGGAACGCTGAGACGCGGAGG
>Ga0207701_10001854_pt1 | contig 21990 bp, 10 predicted proteins | sample KBSSwiSSwithPhiX_FD_184294 | JGI IMG/M metagenome (GOLD analysis project Ga0207701, IMG submission 184294) | Switchgrass rhizosphere bulk soil microbial communities from Kellogg Biological Station, Michigan, USA, with PhiX - S5 (SPAdes) (version 2) | ecosystem: Environmental > Terrestrial >... | reverse complement strand
CCCGCCGGTACTGCACAACGGATCGACAGTTTGCCAGTCATCATTTCGCGCAATAACAGTTTGCCCCGAATATAGCTGCAACACCGGATCCGGAAGGGTTCCGCTTACGCCAAAATCAGCCAGCGAAGGTCCGCGCGCCCGCAGTAGTAGAGTCTTACGATCGGTTCCCTCAATGATAAACCCGCCGATCATCACATCATCTTGCGTTCCCACGCGGACACGCGTGGACATGTTGATTAGTCTAGATGATGTATTGCCAACTTCATAAACTTCGACCAGACCAACGCCAGTCTCACCCGCGACTCCGCTGACGATACCCGTGTAAGCTCCCGGGTTGAGCGTAGCTAAAATGGCCGATTCTCGGCTGCAGTCTGTCGGCATCGCGCCACCAAGTTGAAATGGTTGGCATGGATCGAGTCCGGTTGTCATGATCGCCTGCTCTTGAGTATCGCGCCAGTTGTCATTCTGAGCGATGACTGTTTGCCCGGAATAGAGCCGCAAAAACGGGTCATGCATCACGTGCGGCACGCCCAAATCCGCAAGCGTTGGCCCGCGTGCGCGGATCAACATCGTTTTCGGTGATTCTCCGCTGATAATAAATCCGGCAATCATTACATTGTCGCCGGTGAGCACTGCGCCGCGCGTCGAGCGACCATCCACAGGGTCATTCGATAGATTGGTTATTGTTCCTGAGCTGTTGTTCCCGGTACCGCCGCCGGTCCCAGGTTGCGTTGTACCACCGTCGGTGCCGGGTTGCGTTGTTCCGCCGCCAGTGCCCGAATCCAATGCGACCGCGCAAGCCGCATTCGAAGCATCAGAAGTTCCCGCCGAATTGAAAGCGCGGACCACATAACAGTAGTTCAGCCCCGAACTCAGATTGGCGTCGGTGTATGATGTGACGTTCGCGCCCACCGTCGCAACCTGCGCAAGAATACCACCGGAGACCATTCTTTCGATCCTGAATCCATCCTCATTATTGGACCTGTCGGCCCATGACAGCGTCAGACTCGCCGCTTGCAGCTTATCTGCATAAACAGTGACGACGATCAATATAATGAAGGAGAAAAGGATTCTGTGATGCAGGCTCATGGTTGTATCCTTTGTCCAGGCCGACAGCGTCCAACTGCCGGATTACCAGATCACATGCCTGAGGTGCGTCGCGCGTGACGCGTCTAGAGCCTTCGCTCTCTTAAGCTGTTTAGTTTGATTGCGGGTAGCGCAATTGTCATACCCAGAAACTAGCAACGTGGCAAGTAGGGAAGAACAAAGATAGAGATGGAAACTTGGTGCCTTTTGGAGATATTTAATTTTAGTTAGCAGTGACTATTAGTGGTTCATTCGTTGTTCGACTTTGTGTGGTTAGGTTCGTTGACACTGAACGATTCCCGCGCGTGATTTGCTCGCTCTGACACCTCCTTCGTCCGACCTTGCTGAAAACTTTCTGGAATGATCTCGAAAGCTCGTTATGGTAACGATACAGAATCCTCTAGATAAACAATGGAAGAAATGATCCAAAAGATGCACTGTTCTGTGCTTTCAAAAAGTGAACCGGCCTCAGATACGCTCGAGTTCGATCTCGCTCGTGCTACACAATCATTACGAATTTCTAGGATATCGGCACGGCAGGAATGTTTTGTTTGCTAGTTCTGCATCTGAAAGATTTCGACGAGCCCTATACCGCTGAGACCGTTGGCGCCGGTGAGATGGGTCGTGTATGCGCCAGGATTTAGCGTAATCAAAAGCGCCGATTCAAGTTCGCAACCTGCTGGTGCTGACGGTTGTCCTGGATTGGGTCGACACGGATCCAGACCGAAGGCTGTAATCTGCGCGGCAGTGCCGCAACTGAACCCGCTGCAGCTCGGGGCATCTTGCCAGTTGTTGTTTTCCGCAATAATGCTCTGCCCGGCAAAAACTCTCAAAACAGGATCGTTCAGCACACCGGTAACAAAAAAAGGCGCGCTTGACATAGACGGACCGCGTCCTCGTAACAAAATCGTCTTTGGCTCATTGCCATCGATGATAAAACCGCCGATCATCACGCCATCTCCCGTTTGCGTACGGGCTCGCGTAGAGAGATTCACCAGTTGAGAGGCATTCTCTTCGTCCGCTTGGAACACCTCGATCAGCCCAATTCCGGTTGTACCGTTCAGGCCGCTGAGTTGGACGGTGTAGGCGCCGGGATTGAGGGGAATCAAGATAGCGGATTCGAGAGCACAACCCGCAGGAGCTAATGCCTGTCCAGGATTCGGCTGACAAGGATCCATGCCAGTCGCAGTAATCTGCGCAGGAGTGCCACAAATGATAACACCGCAGCTCGGGCCATCTTGCCAATTGTTATTTTCCGCAATGACGTTCTGCCCTGAAAAAAGTTTCAAAACAGGATCGGCGACCACGCCGGGAACAAAAAGAGGTGCAGCCGACATAGACGGACCACGCGCTCGTATGAGCACCGTCTTCGGCACAGTCCCATCGATAATGAAGCCGCCGATCATCACGCCATCTCCCGTCTGCACAGACGCTCGGGTCGATAAGTTAACCAGCCGAGCTTCGCTGGGCACAAACAGGCTGGTGCGGGAAATCACGAATATCTTGCCTTGAACGAATGAGAGTATATATAGCAATCCGTCGGGGCCGACTTTGAGGTCCGTGACTCCGCCGAAACCCGTTCCGAAAATGAGTTCTTGCAGTTCGTTTGAATCGTCGGCGACCAAGTCACCGAGCGTGGGGCTCTGAAACAGTAATCCGCTCCGCGTTGAATTAGGCTTAAAGTGATACAGATTCCCGTTATTGATGTCTCCAACGAAAATATCATTCTCGTATTGACCGCCTAGTTGTGTTGAACCCAGAAATGCGATCCCCGTCGGTCCGACAGTCTTAAGCCAAGAGAACTTAGGATCCGCATATCCTGAGCCGGGAAATTGAACCAGGTCACTGGTTCCTTCAGCGGTCCGCCTTGCGGGCCCCATAATGCGCTCCCAACCGCTGTTGAATCCGGGCCTGACCAGATTAATTTCGTCGTAGGCGTCCGGTCCATTTTCCGTGTCCCATAAATCGCCCGTCACTGGATCAAATGCGAGTCCGAAGCTATTGCGGATACCATAGGCGTAGTACTTGGCCAATTCCGCTTGCGACGAGAACGGGTTGTCGTTCGGAGCGCTGCCGTCGTCGTTAACTCGGAAGATCACGCTCGTATTATCCGGGCTCGCGCCGCCGACAAAATTTTGCAACTGACCGTCACGGTTGAGGTCTCCGATCACAACATATAACTTTCCGTCTGGGCCAAAACTGATCGCACCGCCGTCGTGATTCGGGCCGGGAGTAGCCGGCAAGTCGAGAATTAATTGAAGATTCACCAGCGCTGTGCCATTCCAGGTGTAGCGATAGACCCGGTTGGCTAACGGAGAGCCGGACGTATCTGAAGCCGCGCTACTTTCCGTAAAGTATAGATAGATCAGCGGCGTACGAGGAAAATCCGGATGCACTGCGATGCCGAGCAGTCCCCGCTCCGAGGCACTATCGACGTTTACATCCAAAACGGAGCCCGTCTGCAAGATTCCATTTGTGACGCGCCGCACGCGCCCGTCGGCTTTTTGCAGCACCAGCAGGTCATTGGAACCGATGAACGCCATTGCCGTTGGCTGACTCAACCCAGCGACCAATTCTGTGATCCGTAGAGTCGGATCATTCAAAGATTGAGCACAAACAACGCATGGCAGGAAATAAAGCGTAACCACGTTGCAAAGCCAAAACGTTAATTGAAAGTTTATACCGAAGCACATTGGACTGTACTTCAACTAGTGGATCATCGTCTGAAGTAATAATGATCAATCGGACCTAGGCAGTATCTCGCCGACGTTACACAGGAGGTTTTTCTTGCAGTTCTACCAGTCCAATACCGCGCTCTTCGTCACTTAACAGAACCTAATTTCGTAAATCCTGAATTGCTGTATAAATTAACTGTTCGCCAAGGGCATAAGCCACGGATTGGTAATTCTTGGAGGAGCAGCCAACGAGAAGATTCCCCACTCGAGTGCGAGATTTGGATTATGAGCGGGATCATACGCTAAAAGCTCTCCCCAACGACGCCTCATGTAGTCGCATTCCTTTTCGGAACGCTCGAACTTATCAGGAGTATCGTCGAGCCCCCGAGTGGCCGACTCGTAATGGTAGAGTTCTGCGAATGGTGTCCATAGATTTCTATAACCTTTTTCCCGTATGCGCAGGCACAAATCTACATCGTTAAACGCAATCGTCAGATTTTTCTCGTCGAACCCGCCGATTTCTTCGAACACGTCCCGGCGCAGGACTAGGCAAGCCGCTGTTACAGCCGAGAGATTTTGGCAGAGCACGGCGCGTGACCCTTGGCCAGGATAACTACGCGGCTGCTTTTCGTAGCGATGGCCGGCGACGCCGGGATTTCCATTCAATCCCAAGATTACCCCGGCATGCTGGATGCGGTCGTCAGGATAGTAAAGCTTAGCCCCGACGGCTCCAATGTCTCGGCGAGTCGCATGACCCACCATCTCGTTAAGCCAGTCGGGAGTGATGACCTCTACGTCATTATTAATAAACCCGATAATATCTCCTCGGGCGCATTGGACCGCGAAATTATTAATTGCTGAAAAGTTGAACGGGGCATCGTAGCGCAACACCTTAACTCCGCGTTCTCTTTCAAGTGCAGCCAAATAGTGCAAGGTAGCCGTGTCCTTCGACTGGTTGTCGACAACGATCAATTCAAAATTGGGATACGTCGTTTTATGATAAATGCTCTCGACGCAGCGTTGAAGAAATTCAAATCCGTTGCGCGTTGGCATAATGAGCGTCACAAGATAAGGCGTAGAAATCGGGTATTTAATTCTCCAGTAGTTATTCGCCGCGGGAACAATCGTGACATTCAGCCCGATGCGATTAAAATGGGACTCAAGCGTCCTTCGCTGCGCATCGCGAACATTTTTCTTCTCGTCCGCCCGACGGGCAGCCGATCCGCGAATTGCCCTCCAATGATAGAGCACGTGGGGAATATGGCGAATATGGCCGGACGGAATGTGCTCACTGACTCGCAGCGCCAAGTCCCAATCCTGACTCCCGTCATAGCCTTCGCGCAAGCCGGCAATCTCTTTTACGATGCGCGTTCGATACACAACCAAATGGCCCAAAAAATTCTGCGCCAGAAAAAGATCTGGATTCCAATCGGGTTTGAAGTACGGTTCATAGCGGCGACCCTTTTCATCGATCTTGTCTTCGTCGCTGTAGATTAGATCAGCATCCCGATGAGCGTTTAGTTCTACCGCAACCATATACAACGCGTGCTCGGAGATTTGGTCGTCATGCTCCAGGAGCGCAAGAAATTTCCCTGTCGCCATTTCAATAGCGCTATTTGAAGCAGCCGCCATATGGCCGGTATTTTCACGGAATACGAGTTTAATTCGAGGGTCTCTGGCCGGATATTCTCGTAAAATCTTCCTCACGTGAGATTTAGAAGAAGCATCATCCGCGATGCAGAGCTCCCAATTCGCATAGAGCTGTTTCTTTACAGAGTCGATAGCCAACCGCAGCCACCTCTCCGGACTGTTGTAAGTAGGCATGACTAAAGAAATCAGCGGTTGATAAGGCAAGCGTTTAATATGGTGCCTAATGGCGACACGGTCAGCGAAAGTCAGAGTATCGTACCGATCGATCCAGTCCATGTATTCGTAACCGAGGCCGATTTTATTCCCAACGCGGCGCTTTAACCCACTCATGCCGTCTGTTCGCAAAACCTGAACTGCCTTCAGGGCCAATCGTGGTATCTCACGAATATTCAGAGCGGCCGTTCGCTTTCTGAACAGCGTTGGAATCTTGATAAGATCTCTTGCGAAGTCGTTTTCTAGCAAGCCGGTACGATTGCGCCACTGATTTGCAGCGTTCTCATGGTCATTTGTCATTTGTCGCTTTGCACTCTAAGGAAAATGGTAAAGAGTTCAGAAAATGTGATCGGCCGCTCGCTAAAAGCACAATCTTAAGCCACAAATGGCAATAGGTTGGCACGCTCGTTCCTCCGCTGCGCGCAGTAACGAAGTTGGAAAACTGACCCCGCCTCTCATGTCGAGATTAACGGAATCCAACAACACAGAAGCAAGGTCCGTTTTTGTGGTCGGGATCCTCAAAACCAATATTTAAATGTTCAAACCCAAAAAAGCGCAGACAAGCCAGTATTTCTTCCCGCGACATCCAGTAGCTGTATAAATGACCGCCTCCGCAAAACCCCCCCCAGTTTACTGCGTCACCATAAACGTATTTGTACAGAACATGCTCGAAGCCGCTATATTTTTGTCGGATCGGGCCGGAAAATTTAGCCGCCAGATTGTTCTTGGATCGAATTACCGCCTCATCGAAAAAGTGAGTCCACACCACAACCTTTTTGCTCGTTTTGGATATCAGGTGGATAAGCTCGCAAGGGTTTTGCATGTGATAGAGGACTCCACTTGCGAGGCAGACATCGAACTCCATCTCGCTTTCTTGTAGGAAAGAGACAAAATCTCCGAGGACAAAACGAGAACGCCGCAAGCCAAGAAGTTCTTTGACAATGAGACACTTTAAATACGCGTTTTTGTTGGCCTCAATTGCAAGAACAGATTCTGCCCCCAAGGATTCCAGCATATAGGTATGGCCCGCTTCAAGCGGACCAAGTTCAATTACTCGCTGATCTTTGAATCCGCCCAATTGATTCGCCGCCCATATTATTCTTGCATCGTCAAATAATGTTATGGTTCCTGCTTTGAGTTCCTTCCAAGCGCCGGGTAATTGTGACGACCACTCACCTTTGAAAATATCAAGAGCATTTTGGTCGTTGGGAGGCATTCGAACATACTCGTCCAGCACATTATTCAACGACTTCCCGTGCTCTTGCGCGTTCTTCTCCTGCTTCTTGAACGCTTTTCTCACTGGGTTCGGGATCCAGCTCAACTTAACAACTCACCTCCCCAAAGATTTCGCGCCAACTGAACAGAGTCATAGCCGGGGTCTTTGCCGAAGCCCGCAGTATCAACTCGTATTCAGGAGACCTCCAACAACCAAGGCTTTGCGGCTCGGGGTGGAAAAGCGAGCAAGAAGGGCTCTCTATCCAGGGCCAAATTCGGATTGTAGGCCGGATCGCTCAACAGAACTTCACCCCACCGTTTTTTCATAAAATCGCTTTCCTGGTTAAAACGATTCACCTTCGCCGGGGTATCCTCGTATCCGCGGCTGTAGGACTCATAGTGGTACAGCTCCGCAAAAGGCGTCCATACATTCCGGTAGCCTCGTTCCCTGATCCGTAAACAAAGATCGATGTCATTAAAAGCGATAGGTAGATTCTCCTCGTCCAACCCATCCACCTCCTCGAACACCTTTCGTCGTAGGAGCAAACACGCTGCCGTCACAGCCGACAGGTTCTGCGCGAGGAGAGCGCGCGAAGCCTGTCCCGGATAACTTCGCGGCCTTCCTTTGCTGATGTGACCGGCCACACCAGGAAGCCCACCGAGACCCAGGATTACGCCACCGTGCTGAATGGTCTTATTCGGAAAATACAACTTCGCTCCCACTGCTCCGATTTCCTGCTGAACCGCATAGCCGACCATCTCGTCGAGCCAATCCGGTGTGATTACTTCGATGTCGTTGTTTAGAAATCCAACTATCTCGCTCTCCGTACACCGGACGGCAAAATTGTTGATTGCAGAAAAGTTGAAAGGTGCGTCGTAGCGAAGAACTCTTGCCTTTCCCTGTGCTTCGAGTCGCTCGATGTACTCAAGAGTTTTCGTTTCGTTCGACTGGTTGTCGACAATTACGAGCTCAAAATTCCTGTAGCTTGTCTTCCGATAGATACTTTCGATACAACGGCGCAGCAGTTCAAAACCATTTCGCGTTGGAATGATTAGGCCTACCTTGGGAAGAGGCTTAGAAATAGAATATTTGACACGCCAGTACCTGCCCGCGGTTGGCAGAACTTCCGTCGATTGCCCGGCCTCCCCGGCGCGCTCGAAATGGGCTTGTATTGTCCTACGCTGGGCGTCGAGCGCGTATTTTTTTTCGCTTTCGGCAGCCGCAGTAGATCCAGGGATCGCCCTCCAATGGTAGAGAACATGAGGAATATGCCGGATATGCTCCGCAGGGACTCGCTCGATGACGCGCATAACCAGATCCCAGTCCTGCGCTCCTTCGTAGCCGGACGAGAACCCGCCTGTCTCCCTCACTAACGCTGCGCGAAATGCCACCAGGTGGCAAACAAAGTTCTGCGCGAGGAAGAGCGTCGGGTTCCAGTCGGGCTTGAAGTATGGACCATAGCGGATACCTTCTTGGTCAATCTTGTCTTCGTCACTGTAGATCAGACTCGCATCGGGATGAGCGTTGAGCTCGGCTGCTAACATATAGAGAGAGTGCTCGCGAAGCTCATCGTCATGATCCAGCAAGGCAACGAAGTCTCCTTCAGCGATCTCCAGAGCGCTGTTAGAGGCAGCCGAGATATGGCCGCGCATTTCACGCCGTACGACTTTAATCCGCTTATCCCGTGTTTCGTATTCGTCTAACACCCGTCTCACGTGAGGATTCGACGAAGCATCGTCGGCGATACAGAGCTCCCAATGCGGATAAAGCTGCACTAACACTGATTCGATCGCGAGCCGGAGCCACTTTTCCGGGGTATTGAAAGTCGGCATGAGCACGGAGATGAGTGGTTTATACTTCAACGCTTCACAGTCTCGTGTAATTACGGCCCGGTCACCACTGGATAGCGTGTCATATCGCTCGATCCATTGTGAGTATTCGTAACCGACGTCAATTCGGTTCTTAATCAGCCGTGCTGCTCCATCTAGGCCCTCAGTTCGCAACGCCTGGAAAAGCCGATCGGCCAAATAGGGCATATCCCGGAATCCGACGCGGGATTTACGAGTTTCGAGTAGTATCGCTCCCTTCAGTATGTCTCGCATGAGCTCGTACGATTTGCGTCTTCGGGTGTCTTCTCCGAGCAAACGGTTGCGAAAATGCCGGCACCTCGTGACCACGCGCCATGCCAAGCTGTCCTTAATCTCGTAGAGCTCATGTTCGAAAGCGCTTCTGGCGAATGTCTCCTCCTGCAGTAACTTCTCCAGAGCCTTGATTTTCCGCTGTAACTCGCTGTGAGTTTCCATTTTAATATCGTAGCCTTGATTCAACTGCCCCAATGCCGCTCTTCATCCATTAGCCAATCGTGGCTACCAAACTTTCACCCCGCGCCATTAGCCATGGATAAGTTGAATAATTTTTTGTCTTAGCAGTTCCCGACTAGCAATGGGCGTCAGCAGGCTTCGAAGGTAGTTGTTTGAAACCGTCTTGCGTCTCTGAATATCTGCTCTCTTCTCAAGCATCTTGGGAATCATTCGCAGCGCGTCGATTTTACCTCGAAAAAACGCACGCCACTTCCTGTGGCGCAGACAAAGATAGCCGAATGCTCCTAGCTCCTGAACGATTTTGTGATGCGCAAACCGAAGCATCAGTGCGGCCGGCAAGTTCTTGATCCAGATGAATTCAAGGTTTCGAGTATGGTAATAGACCGCCATGTCGGTGAGTCTGCCGATGGAAGCGTTAACTTTGTGATACACAACAGCCCTCGGCACGTAAACGCACTGCCAACCGAAAAGCTGCGCGCGAAAGTTTAGATCCGTGTCCTCGTCGTTCAGGAAAAATTGGTCATCGAAGAAGCCAATCTCATCCAACATTTTACGGCGGTACAGTGCCGCCGCCGCACAGGCGCCAAAAACCAGCTCCTGCTCGTCGTAGTTGGACTTGTCCTTCCATAACCCACGTTTATAACCAACGGCGGCGCTCGTCAGGCCATCTCCGGCAGTGTCTATTTTGTCCGTGCCGTCCACGATGAGCTTCGAAGCACAGATGCCAATCTGGTTGTCCTCCAGCATCGGCCGAACCAGATTCTCAAGCCAGGTTTTCTCAGCCCGGGTGTCGTTATTTATGAGTGCGATGAGATCGCCACGTGCAGCCTCAAGCCCGGCTAAATTTCCTCCGGTGAACCCGCGATTCTTCGTAAGCTCAACAACCGTGATCTCAGGAAAGTGTTCCTTGACGAAGTCCACCGATGAATCAGCCGAGTTGTTGTCCACTAAAATGATTTCGCGATTGGAATATGTCTGTGACGAAAGGCTGCCTAAGCAGTCATCGAGAAATTTTCTGCCGTTCCAATTGACGACAATAATACTGATCTTACCCGCAGTTTTGTCTGTCACGAGAACCAATCTTGGAAAAGGAGTTGAAGAACACCGAGCCCAAGGTCATTAGCCCGCTATATTTCTCGAGCGATTACAAACCCAGACCCTCCCAACAGCATTGCAGAGCCTGGGATAACCGGTGGTTTGCCTCCGGCGGTAATGTCTTCAATGAACACAGTTTCTACTCGCGAGATATGCCTTGCGCAAAGCGCCAATACGGACCTGTGCCGCCGAATACCATTCAAACAGCAACAGAAGTGCGAAAAGAAGACGCTCACGCTGGACTCCCGCCCTCAAGTCCTCTTCGATCAACGACACTACGCGGCTGGCGTTCAAACCGGGAATCGGATGATTAGCCAAGTAAGCAGCAACGCCTCCGTGCAGAGCAAACCATTCGGTAATCCAACGCTTCATCGGGAGAACAAAGCCTTGTTTACGCCGCGCCAGAATGTTCGGCGGCAACCACTGCCGAGCAATTCGCCGTAGGGCAACTTTGCTTTTTGCATTCGTCATTCTCTCTTCATCAGGCAAATGTAAAGCAGCATCCACCAAGGAGGGCGTCAAATAAGGAGCTCTCCCTTCGAGACTGTGAGCCATTGCCATACGGTCAAATTTGATCAGCAGGTCGTCCGGAAGCCACGTTTCCAGATCTGCTGCTGAGGCCCTCTGCAGGGGATTGGTTGCCGAATCAAGCCAGGTAATAAGAGACTCTTCCCAATCATCGAGCGCGTCATTGGCGGGTTCCTCTAAAAGAGCGGCCCGTCCCGCAAAGTCAGTGAGCAACGGAAACCCTGATGGCGAACTAGCCGACGAGTTGTTTATCAGTCGAACGAGCTCCAGCGCTTTGATCTGTCGTTTGAGCAAAAAGCGCAAATACATGCGCAGGCTCGGACGCGTGGAAAAGTTTCGATAATAGTCATATCCGGCAAAGACCTCGTCTGCACCCTCACCCGACAGAGCGACTTTTATCCGTTGGCTCGCTTCATGACATAACCAATACAACGGAAGCGTCGCTTGATCGCCGACAGGTTCATCAAGGGCTGCAGCAACCTTTGGCAGCAGATTTACAAAACGCTCAGAATCAAACAGGTAGTGATGGTGATCACTACCGATAAAGTCTGCCACTTGTTTCGCGTATCCACTCTCGTCGTGCTCTAAAGATCCAAATCCAATTGAAAAGGTTGCTAGGCCCGGTGATTGTTTTGCCGCAATTGCAGCCACGAGCGAACTGTCCAGCCCGCCCGATAAAAAAACACCGACTTTGACGTCTGCAATTAATCGGGATTGCACGGCCTGTTGCACCAATTCGGCCAGACGCTCATCTGAAATGCGACCGATTGGCCCTAAAGGTTGCCTGAAATAGCGCTCTCGGCGAACCCGGTCAACATGGTCAAGCGGAACCGAAATCCACTCTCCAGGACCAACCCGCAATATCCCCTTAACTATGGTTCTAATTCCAGGAACAAAATGCAGGGCTAAGTACTGCTCGAGACCTTTTACCTCGAGATCGGCGTCGACCCCGGGCAAAGCCGCTAATGTCAATAGATCCGAACTGTAGGCGAACCATCCGTCCGCTTGACAATAAAACAACGGCTTTTCCCCGAATCGGTCTCGGCCGACGAAAAGCATTCGTTGATCGAGATCAAGAATAGCCACTGCATACATCCCATCGACCCGCTTCAGCAATCCGGCCATTCCCCACGCATCGAAGCCATGTGCCAGCACCTCGGTATCGCTACGGGTGAGAAAGTCATATCCCCTCTTCTCCAGTTCGCAACGTAAGCTTAGATGGTTGTAAATTTCGCCATTCTGAAATGCGACGACCTTTTTGTTGCGGGAATAAAGAGGCTGCCAGCCGTGCACGAGATCAATGATCGACAAGCGGCGCATCCCAAGGGCAACACCCTCGGCAAAGAAGAACCCATCGCCATCGGGGCCGCGATTGACGACCGCCTGGGCCATGACCTGGATGATGTGCTTTGACTTATCGGAATCCAATCCGATAATGCCAAAAATTCCACACACAAGTGCTCCGATTCGCTAAGCTATTCACGTTACCGATTTCGCCACCGTCGGGGCACGATAACGAGCCATGCCGACGATCCGGAATAGCGGACTCCGATGCTTGAAACGTACCCAAAAAATAACTCAACGTACACGGCTTTGAATGCCTCGTCCAATTTTGCGAGTTAAGAAATTACTGCGGTTTCCGCGCCAGTACGTAAACGCCCGCCGCGATAGTCTCGCGGCCAACTTCGCCCAAACAGGAATCGAAGGAGGCACCATCCTGTTTGATGATAGTCAGGGCTTGGTTCAGACGATTGCGCCAATCCGCAGAAGAAACAAAAGGTAAAACGGCTTCGATCTGCATGCTCAAGCCTAAACTCGGATTCTGGTATGAACGAACGCCGAGTTCTTCAATTTGAAATCCTTGCATGATTTGCCTCAAACCGGAGCAAGTCATATTGAAGTAATGGTCTGGATCGCCGTGAAAGGGTTGCATAAAGGCTGTGTCGATAAGTGCCCTGCCTCCTGATCGTAAGACACGAAACACCTCTCGAGCAGCAAAGAACGGATCAGGTAGATGCTCAAAGACAGCCTGGCTGATGACAGCATCAAAGACACTGTCTTGGAATGGCAAAGAGCGGCAGGTATTGACCACGTCGATCCAGGGAAAGTGGATCGCATCTAGATTGACGACGTGATCATGCAACCGATCTTTGGTTTGGACTCCAGCGCCGAAATTGAGCGCGAGCCTGCTTGTCTCGATTAGCTGCTGCGCCTGCGAACTGTAGGGGTGAGTGGTGCCGCGTTCGGTCAGACGAATGGCGCAGGGTTTCCCCGCTGGATAAAAATGCGGCACTCCGCCGACCGAGGCGATGGTTCGTCCGACCGGTCCCGTAGTCCGAAACTTTCCTGCTTCGGAACAGACTGATTCGCCAGTGAGAGGATCGCGGAAGATATCGCGAAAATCTATTTTTCGGGTGTTCAGATCAGTTCCGTGCTCGCGCAATTCCACCTCCTCCCGAATCAAAAGAACCGATTTATCCCTATGCTGGGCACGCACGGACAAGATAAATTTCTCTCCAGCCTTGATCTCAGGTGGGACGACCAGATCGCCCACGAACCCACTTTGCACTACTCGTGGTAATTCTGGGAACGCTACCGCGAGGTCATGACGATGGGTCGTGAGCAGCCCCGCGAGCGGCTGATCGTTCAAATAAATTTGTAGATTGCACTCTCCGAGACGCTCACGGATGTACCACCCGGACACAGTTTCTATGCGATCCGTGTGGTGCTTAGGAAACTTATCGACGGCAAAACTCCTTTTTTTCATCGTGAGTCTAGCCTGTTGAACTTTACAATAGAAATGTAGCCGCCGCGCCCACTCAGAGCGACGAAGTTGCTGTCTTAATTGATGAAGCGCGGGAATCTCCATATGAGCGGCCGTAACACGTGTTAAACTAAGGAACCATGCTTTCCGTACCAACCACAATGCATTCTTTTTTCAAGTCGCCGCGCTCTCGTTAAAAACTTCCGCATACCGACGAACCATCTCATCAAAACCGGGCAGTGACTCTAGCACGAATGGAGCATTGCGTCGGTAAAGATCCCGCTTACTCTGATCCAGAATTAGGTTCTCGATCTTCGAAGCGAGTTGCGCCACGTTGCCCGATTCATAAAACTCTCCATTAACTTGCTCACGAACCTGTTCGAGGGTACCGAATACCGGGGTTGAAATGATGGGCAGGCCGTAGGCCATCGCTTCGAGAATCACACGCGGATAACTTTCTACCCGTGATGTACAAACAAAAATATCCGCAGCTGAATAGTACAGAGCTGTTTTTTCAGTCTCTGGAACGATCGATATTCTGGCTGCCCGTTCTCCTGGCAAACTAGCCACCATTTTGTTCATCTCAGAGCTATAGAGACTTGGCCGATCTCCGACAATAAATAAGTGGACTTTGGTTGCCGCTGAATTCTTCAGTACACTCATGGCTTGAACTAGATCTTTTTGTCCTTTGCGGACACAAACCGTACCCAACACTAACACCATGATTTCGTTCTCGCTGAGACCAAGTTTGCTTCGCGACTTAGGCGTGGGCCATTCATCACGCATTTTTTCCAGCCGCAGCATATCCAACCCGTTTTGAATCACGCAGAAATTCCTCGTGCTGTTGAGCGACTCAAAGCCATTGCGGGTTGCGTGTGACACAAATACGACGCGGTAGGGATAGCTAAAACAAGATAAAGCTTTGAGAACGAGAGGGCGCGAGAGGTAATTGAAATAACTCTGCCATGGTTCGCTTTCTCTGACATTCCACACGGACGGTAATCCACCGCGCTTCGCTGCATCGATGGCATAAAATGTCTGTAAGGTATTGCCATAGACCAGTTCAACGCCAGTTTGTTTTATCCAGTCCGAGAAACCATTCATCACACGTTCATACGCAGCTGACTCAAAGATGCTCTCTAGCGGGTGCCTGCGCACGATGACCTTGATGCCGGCACGCTCGTAACTACAGCGTAGAGGCCCATCCACAGGTGAGTACACGACGGCGTCAATTTGTTTTGCGCGGGCAAGCTCAAGCGTCAATTCGTACTGGCTATACGCTGCTCCTTCCAGATTAAGGTTACAGCTACACATCAGTGCTCGAATCGGACGTTTGCTTGGATGCCTGACTAACCGCCGGGGACTGATCTCAAACTGCTCATTGAGTAGAGATAAATTAGGGTTGTAATACGGATCGGTTCTTCCCGAATACTTGCGACGAAATGCAGCTAATTCTTCCGGATTATCCCCAAAGCCGCGCGATAGACCCTCATGATGATAGAGTTCTGCACCGGGAGCGTAAACACAACGCAAACCTTGATCCATAAGCCTATAACAGTAATCAACATCGTTGTACGCCACCGCAAACTGTCGTTCGTTGAATCCTCCATGTTCGAGGAACAACGACCGGCGGGTGAGCATGCACGCAGCTGTCACTGCCGAACAGTTGCGAGTCACCATGGCGTACGAGAGATAACCGTGATGCCAGCTTGGCAAAAGCTTCAAAGCCGGTCCTGCCATCCCGTCATAGTAGCCATGGACGATTCCGGCGTGTTGAACACGACCATCTGGATAAATCAAACGGGCTCCAACGGCGCCAACGCCTGACAACCCAGCGTAACCCACCATGCGACTCAGCCACTTCGGATCCCTAACCTCCGTATCATTGTTAAGGAACAGAACGTAATCCGAATCTACTTCCTCTACAGCGCGATTATTGATGTAAGCAAAATTGAAATTTCCTGTTGGATTTTGAATCTTCAAAACCCGAGACTTCAATGACTCAAGATAACGGACGGTATCTCGATCGTCGCTGCCGTTATCAATGATGACGGTTTGAAAATCGTGGTAAGTCGTCATTTGGAGTGAATCCAGGCAACGCTCAAGAGCCGCTTTTTGATTTTTAGTCGGGATAATGATGGTAACGGACGGACCGTCGTCTGGAAAATCGTGCCAGAAGATACCTGTCGCTCCTTTAATGGCCCAGTCGGGTCGAAATACCTTTGATTTGACCCCACGGCGCGTCAGCGCCTCGGTAATTGCCCTGCATCCAGCTTTAAAACTCGCCGGCTTAGCGTCACCGCGGGCAGCGGTTGACCCCGGCAAAACGCGCCAGTGATAAAGTACATAGGGCAGGTGCGCGACATTGCGAGCACGTTCGATGACTCGAAGGGCTAAGTCATAATCCTGGGACCCCTCGAACCCTGGCCGGAAACCGTTGACTTGCTGGAATAACGTTTTTCGCACGACAAAAAGATGACTCAGGTACATGTACGAGAGCAATAATTCCGGCGACCAATCCGGCTTGAACTGGGGCGCAAAACGATTTCCCTCTGCGTCGATCTTATCGTCATCTGAATAGAGCACATCGACGGTGTCGTGTTCAGCCAAACAAAGCGCGACCTCCGCCAGCGCGTCAGAGGTAAGCAGGTCATCTTGATCAAGAAACGCAAGAAAATCGCCGGCAGCAAGTTGCGCTGCTGAGTTTGACGCCAAACTGATATTGCCGTTTTTTTCTCGAAAACAAACCCGGATGCGCGGATCTTCATTGGCAAGTTCCTGCAGGCGCTGCCGTATCCAGGCCACGGAGCTCGCGTCTTCGGCAATGCACAACTCCCAATTTTCATAAATTTGGTTGCGGACAGACGCGACGGCTAGCTCAAAAAACTCTTGCGGAGGATTGTAGACTGGCATCACGACCGAAATTTTAGGTAAGCGCGCCGCTCCACGGTTGAGCCTATCGCGCAACCGCTCACCGAATTGTTTGGTACGCTGGTTGACCATGATCCAGGCCGCATAGGAATCGAGTCGCTGCGGCAGTTTAAAGCCTCGTGGCAAAGATAAATCACCAGATCCTGGACGGCAGCGGATTTGATATTCAAATAGCGTGCGCCGTAGCAGTCCGCTCAATTCACGAATCCCCGGCAGCCTCCCACGCCTGAGGTACCAATCGCGCCCCCGATTAACGCAATAACGCGCAAAGCGCGCGTGAGCGGCCAGACGAGAATGCCTGGCAAAAGATCCCAAAACATCGCGAAGGGAGAACGTCGTCAAAAAATCGCGTCCGCGCCTTGCCAAACGACCTGCAAATCGGAGCGGCTGGGTAATCCGCCAACTCTTGGAGGATAGAAAGGATTCGATTTCGCGCTTGAGTCCGACAATTTGCCCATCCCGTTCAGCAATGGCCTGGTTGAGGTTCGTGATCTGGGAATCACGTTCACCAATGCCCCTTTCCAATGCGATGACGCGTCGTTGCATCAATTCGAGACGACGCGCGTGCTGCCGTAACAACCCGCCGGCGTCAAGACCAAGCTCCATGCCGTGCAATTCACCTAATGACTTCAATTTGCGTGCTAACGTAAACGCAACCGGCTCGTCCTCATGCGCAGAGGTCCAGACCTTCGATGCAATTGTTCGATCGAAGTTGCGAACGGCGCTTTTGTAAACGCCCTCGAGAAGACCAGCCTGCGATCGGACGTCAAAATACTTCTCAGCTAAGACGCGACCTGCTCGACCCATCTCGGCGGCTCTCTTCGCGTCGGCGAAGAGCTCTATGCATTTTGAAGCGATCTCATCTGCGTCCCCGGTGCGCAGAAGCAGTACATCGACGCCATCTCTGAACAGAGGCGCGATATTCGCGTCGGGCATAATCACTGGCCGGCCCATCGCCAGAAATTCAGGTACCTTGCCGGGCAATCTCAGGTCTTCAAACGGATCGATTTGACCCGGCTGGACAAAGACATCCGCCGATGACAACAGATCCGGCAGCTCGCTTCGTGGCAACATTCCTAAATCATTGATCACCGATACCGTTTCCCGCGGCCATTCATCTAAAAAAGTCAGTGGACGAATTCCTGTTCGTAATAATCTGCACGGGATACCTTTGCGGTTAATCAATTCCACCGCTTTACATAAGCTTTCAATCGCGCGGGACTTAAATTGGTCGACGCCGCCGTGATAAACGATGACTCGCTCCCCGTCAGCGATACCATATTTTTTTCGCGATGATATCTTAGGCGGTCTCGGTGAAAAAAACTCCAGATCGACTCCGAGCATCACGGTTTCGCAGCGAACCCAAGGAGGGACTTCGATCTTGAGCTTATCCTGGATGACAGCGACGGCGTCGGCAAGGCCGATGAAACAATCATATCGAAAGGGATGTGAAAGGGCCTCGGGCAATTTGCTGGCGATCTCATTTTCTAGGGCGCCAGCTAGTGTTGCTTGATCAAGCCCCAACTCACGGGTCGAAAGCCATGACTCGTTGTCTTCCAGATAAATAACCAACGGCGTCGGCCGTCTTTTCATATACGAGGTTACAAACCGGCGTACGACTTCGCGAGGAGTACAGGCGTGAATAACGTCGGCGGGACGACCGTCGCAAAAAATTGAATCTGGCGATGCCAGCGCATCGCGATAAAGAATCGGAACGAACGCTGGCTTTTCATGGAGACTGATGCTTTCGAGGTTTGCGGGCACAGCGATCGCGCATGTGTGGCCGCGCGACCGAAGCTCGCGTGCATAGAGCACCAAAGGGTTCGCACTGTTGCTGGTGAAATCACCATACAACACAAACAAGATGTTCATGCGAATAACGGCGGATTAATTTTTATCGGCGCGCCAGAGGCTTTGAAGTTTCTCGGCCGCAGCCGCGTTATCGATGCAACGGCCCATGGGAACATAACGAATGGCGGGGTGAGTGCGAACTGTCTCAGGCAAGCAGCGCCAGAAATCGAATACTGTAACGGATTCTTTATTGCCGATAAAATCTTGCGGCTTAAGCGCTTTGAATGCATCATCCGCAGTAGTGACCAGAACGCATTCTGCGTCCTGTAAACAGGCGGCAAGAGAATCCGCAACCAGAGCGTGATACTGGAGCGCTACGTGCGCTTCTTCGGTAGCAAGAGGATCGTAACCTATGACACGCAGGCCACTACCGGCCAACGTGCGGCATAGGTATATTCCAGCGGACTCCTCAATCACATGCGACAATGGCTTGTATGCAAGGCCCAGGACGGCGACGGTCGAACTTTCACGCAAGTAGGGTTTCAGCTTCTCGACAAAACGTGGCGAGATCGTGCGATTGAAATCATCGTTCATCTCAAGCAGCTCGGTCGCTGCGCCCAAATACTTACCCACAAAGTTTAGCGCCACATTGTCCCGCGGGAAACAGGGGCCTCCGTAGCCGAATCCTCCGGTCAAATAGCGGCGGCCAATCCGTTTGTCCATGCCGATAGCCTCACTCACGACGTCCACGTCACCGCCAGGTATCCGGTCGCAAATATCGGCCAACATATTTGCATAGCTAATTTTTAAGGTAACGTAGCTATTGAGAGAAATCTTTGCCAGTTCAGCGTTTTCGATGCTCATTCGCTTTGAAGAAGCATTGTTGATCGCCACCCGCGAATTAACTGATTCCACAGCCGTGCCGGAACGTTCATCGAATTCACCTATCAAAAAAAAATCGGGGTTCAGGTAATCGCGAATAACAGTTCCAAGCGCGATGAACTCCGGACTGTAACAAAGACCAAAATCCTTGCCGCACTTTTTGCCGGAAAATTCTTCAAGAATAGGCAATAGTCCATACCGTGTGGAACCAGGCAGTACGGTACTGGTAAGCGAGACAGTGTGGTAACGGTCACGTTTGGCGAGAGCCTTACCGATAGCTTCAAAGGCATAGGCCACATACTGAAGCGAAAACGCGCCGCGCGCATCGCTCGGGGTCGGAACAATCACAAAGCTTAAATCACTGCTCAGGATGGCCTCCTCATGGCTCATAGTCGCGCGAACACGTTCTCGGTTTTTTCCGATGAGCTCATCCAATCCGGTTTCCTGCGCAGGCGCACGGCCAGCATTCAAGGCATCCACCGCTTTTTGCGAAACGTCGACGCCAATGACATTAAAACCGCGGCTCGCCAGGCACCCCGCCATACTTCCACCCAGCTTACCTAGACCGATGACTGCAATGTCTTGAATCACATCTGCCCTTTCAGCGCTGCATCCAATCGCTGCATATGAACTATTTGGAAAACGCCAAGATGCCCGCATGAACAGCCATTGCGGCCCCGAGAGTTGTTACGATATCCGCAGCGAGGTATTCCGCCCACTGACGAGGCGTCAGCCACTCCCCGATATGTTCTTCAAGATCATCGGACCCGCGTGCTTCCGTCGCGCGACAATCATGGGCCACAAAGATATGAGCACGCGCCTGGCTTCGATTTCCATCCACGCAATAGGCGCCCACCTGTTGCCAATCGATCGACTCTAGCCCCGCTTCCTCCCGTAATTCGCGCTGAGCTGCTTCGAGCGGATTCTCGCCCGGCTCCCGGTATCCCGCAGGCAACCCGAGATTAATCTGTCGGGGGCCATGTTTATAGCGCCACAGGCCGAAGACCTTTCCGTTCTGCCATGCGGCAATGAGAACATAATCACGCTGTTCAATCTGATAATAATCGTCGATTTCGCGCCCGTCCGGGAGCCGAATTTTTTCACGCCACAACGCCAGCCAGGGCTGGCAATCCAGCACGAGTTCACGGCTGAGGACGCGCCACACTCGCAAGCGTTCGTAAGCTTTGGCCTGTTTCATATCATGATTGCCGAGACATAATCACGATTAGCCTACACGATCGCGAACTACTCATAAGGTATCAGTTTCATTTCCACTGACATGATCAATGGAAATCCCACATTACTGGGAAGAATCGGCAAAATCAGCTGCGGATCGACTCCAGTGCTGATTACGGTAAACGGCTGTTGAGACTTCTTATTCCAGCGCCATATTTTTCGCAAACCTCCGCCATTGAAAGGAGCACTAGGATGTACAGGAACTGCCGTGCCGGTGATAGTGGGTTCGGCTGAATCGTGAGCACCAAGTTCCCAAACCACTCCGTGATTCACGGCATCGAATACGGCAATTGAGTTGATCATAATCAGCCCGGGGCATTGGCATGGATCAAAGCGCATGGGGAATTGGCGGTCAAACTGTTCTATACGAAACATCAGTGTTGTTGTATTTATCAGCTGCGCCTGACACGCGAGTGTGCGAGTTTCTGCATAGCAGCCGATGGAGTCTGGAATGTAAAGAACAACTTTCTCCGGATTGGCACGCACGGTTGAGCCAAGAACAGCCACTGGCTCGGAACTATTACCAACCGCTAAACCAAGGCCTTGGTCGTTCGGCGAACTCTGTTCGCGCACCACTTGTCGTTCATATGCCAAAGTCAATCGATCTAAATCATACATGGGTTGAATGGCCGAAACGCCCCGAGTCTCTGCTTGAAGGGCCAATTGCTGCAATTTTTCAGTTGGGATCTCTGCCAGATCTCCGATCTCTTGCTCAGGCAAATCAAAATCCGCTAGCCCCCAACCCGGGTGATTGAATTCAAGTGCCTTCCCCTCTTCGCGCATCATTTCAACGAGCGGGGTGAGCACTGGCCACTCCGGATTTAGAATTCCAGCATCGCGTAGTCGGTTGAATAGTTTTTTTTCTCCTTCGGGTGTCCAACCGGAACCCATTTCGTGTTCGATATGAAAACAAACGCACGGCGGGAGCAACGATAGTTCCTCGTAACCCGCATAATGCGCCGCGAGGAAACCCATACTGTCAATATTGAAGGAAAAAGCCTCAAACTCAGGATAGCCTCTGATGGCAAACCATGCGTCACGGGAGAGCAACGTAAAATCCCCGCAAGCATTCGTATGTAAACGGCTCATGTTTGTCGAACGCCCTGGCCGAATCTGCCAAACGCCGTCTTCGTGAATAACGCTCACGTCATCAATTGTTCCCCGAAAATCCAGATCGGGTATGCAAAATTTTTCGAACGGATTGTTCCGATAGAGATGTTGGACAAGCATTAAAGGCTGATACCGCGGATTAGTTCGAATAAGATTGGCCCATGCGTATTCCAACGCTTCATCAGGGGTAAAATCTTTCGACAGGCCGTTACGGATATCGTAACGATCAACGCGATATAATTTCTTTGGATCGAGGTTCTGCCTGGCGATAAATTGCATCAACTCATCGGAAAAAATGATATCGATATTGGTGGCGAGAATAAATTTTCCTCGCGCTCGACGGATACCGACATTTTTCGCGATCATCTGAAAGAAAGCTAGCTTGTCAGCATATTTCAACCGGCAATGAAGCGCGGTCGGTACTGTGATCACACGCGCCTTGCAATAAGATGCGTCGGCCGGCGCATTCAACACCGCAGCGAGTCCCAGTCG
>Ga0207701_10001853_pt1 | contig 21993 bp, 19 predicted proteins | sample KBSSwiSSwithPhiX_FD_184294 | JGI IMG/M metagenome (GOLD analysis project Ga0207701, IMG submission 184294) | Switchgrass rhizosphere bulk soil microbial communities from Kellogg Biological Station, Michigan, USA, with PhiX - S5 (SPAdes) (version 2) | ecosystem: Environmental > Terrestrial >... | reverse complement strand
CGTTATTTGATCTTCTCTCTGCCTCTGCTTCTGATCCTTATAGCCGAGGGAGTTGACTGGATCACGAGACACATCCGGGTACGATCGGCTGCAATCGCGGCCTGGGGTCTCACAGTGCTGATCGTTGCCTGTTGGACGCCCTGCATTCATGCGCAATTTCTCCACCAGACACGATGGCCATTCGGGGAGGTGGCCGGGTTTCTGCGTGCGCGAATGCAGAAAGACGATGTGATCGTTGCTGGATGGATGGTCGGGTTCACCCTTTCGCAATTCTTCGACCATCCTGAAGATCGCATTCTACTGCCCAACAAATACGTTAGCAAAGTCAGTAATAAACTTGATGCGCCCGCGTCGGGTAGCATCTTTTACGTAACAGGGCGAACGCGCCTGCTCCCACCGTTTACACCTGCGGAGGCGGCTGAGATGAACAGACGTTTTCCGCGCGATCAGATTGTGATCGGTCCCCCGGATGATAGTGGGCCAGGTACTTCGCGCGGCCGGGAAGCACGTATTCAAGATTTCGGACTAGTAGAAGTTGCGGTTTATCGCGGCGACACGGCGCGCGCGTTGCTTCGAGAATGGCGTGAAGATCTGTTGCGTCGAACGGCGGGGCGTATCTACCCATCTTTTCAGGGGGATTATCAACTACTGGCGTTGCTGGAAGAACAGCTACCGTCTGGTCAGTTGGCAGATCATTGGCGCTTGCTCGCCGAACGTTGCCGCGCTGAAGATCCGCTTATGCGTGGTATTCCGCGCCATTTACAAAAGATGGCGCAATCGGTGTCATTTCCGTGAATAGCTTCCCACGAAGTCCCTTGCAGGATCTTGGTTAAAGAAAGTCGTGCTCCGGTGATCTGCTGACTCGGGCGGCTGTTAGGTCGATGACACGCAGTTCTGCCCCTGCGTTGGAGTTCAATCGAAAGGACCCGGCGCGAAGCCTTTCATTTCCGAGACCCGACGACAGTGAAAAGCGTGTGCGCTCGTCCGCGGTGATACTGTTCGTGCTTTGAAGGTTCCGAAGTCGTGAACCCCATAACCGCGAGGAATTGGATTAAGAATTGTGTGCTGAAATGCCACCATGTATGCCAGAGAAAATTCTCCGGTGTCGGCGCGAGACGGCAGACCGGCGCGCCTTCCAGGTCTGGATGGAATTTATCCACGATGATGAGTGTCTTTGCTCTTTTTCCGCATTGCTCAACGATGCGCAGCGGGTCGCGACAGTGAAGCAGCACGGCACCCATCACAGCGATGTCGAAATCTCCGAGCGCGGGAGGTAAATTGTACGAGTCGCCGTAGTACACCTTGGCTTTGGATTGCAGGGCGGCGTGACTGAACCAGTAGGAATTCTTCAATTGTTGCATCACGATTCGACGAGGACCGAACACTTCTTCCAATCTCGCAGCCGGGTAGGGGACAAAGTCCCAGCCGTGCTCGTCAGTTACTTCCACTGAAACGACTTCGGCGCGGCGCTTTTCCATCTCGAACGCCAAAAAACCGCTGGCAGGACCGATTTCCAAAACGCGTTGACCTGCAAAATCGATATTGCCGAGGTATTCATCCACGCGGCCACGCAAATCCCAATCACGTCCCTCGATGACTCCGTGATCCGGGAGTTCCATCGTGTGGTAGAAATAACAGTCGGCGACGTCATTCACCTTGCACGGCGTCGCAAAGATCTTTTCGTCGGTCACGGTTGATTCTTTTGGTTGAGCGCTCGTTCCAGTCCTGCGTTCCAAGTGAGAGGGCGGTCCTTGAACCAACCGGAATCAAATCCTGGGGCGGCAAAAAGGGCCCATGTCTGGCGCGGATGTTTCCAATCAAGAATTTCGAATCGCAGGTTCACATCCCGTGCTGCGCTTTCCAATGTTGCGGGCCGATAATTTACGCACTCGGGATAGATCCAGCCGGTTCGGGGCGAATCTTCCTCGCCAACCAAAAACGTGGCCACCAAAGCTCCATTCTGCGCCAGTGAACGCGAAATCGCTGATACCCACCCCTTTATCAGGTCGAGACCGCAATGACTAAAGATCGATTGGGCAAACACAAAATCGAAAGCGATTTTTGCTTGCGTAATCGTGTCTGGGGAATCGGAGAAGAAGAATGTCGGGCGTTTGATCTGCACCAACGTATCGCCCAACTCCCGTCTGATCCCGTCGTCGACCAGCCATTCGTTAGGCTCGACGCCAAAATATTTCCTGCGGTTCAAGTATGGGATTAGAAGGCGTCCTATTCGCAATGACCCGCAACCGATATCGAGCACCGAATGATGCTGGCGCAGACCGAGGGTGGTGAGGAGATTAAATGTCATCGCCGCGATCAAGTCGTAATCTTCCGGCGGCCCGACATAAGCACGATAATGCGCGTCGCCCGGTTTGAGACCAAGGCCCAGATCTTCCCGACCGTGCGAAGCCATTTCCGTTATCACTCCAGCGATCTCAATGTGGCGCGATCGAAGGTTTTCAGCGCGTCCTGAGGTTTATTTGGAAATCCAAGCACGCTGCGCGACCGGTCGAATTGATAGATGCGGGTCAGCGGCCGTTGGCGGAACGGAAATGCTCGAAGCTTGTTACCGTCAAGCGCGTCAGTTGCGCCCGGGATTTGGCACGCCTTTACCGCGAGAGTGTACAAGTCGTCCCTGATCGCGGGCGACGAACTAACGCGGTTCGACAGCTCGTTAGGATCTTTCTTGCGATTGAAGAGCTGTTCGCGTCCACCGTTCGCCATAAAAATGTATTTCCACTCGTCTGTCAGGACCATGATTTTGAAGTCTTGTGACCCGGGAATTTCAACCATTCCGATCAGGTGTTGGCGCGCCGCGCATTCGCCTCGCAACATTTTGAGAACGTCGATTCCTTCGCGCACCTCAGATTCACCTGCAGCCCCGGTGGCAATTCCAAAGAGATCCGCCAGGCTAATCAATTCTCTCCGGATATTTCCCTCCGGTAGCGCGGCTGGCCAACTGAGCAGCAAAGGTACACGGCACGCCGCCTCAAAGAAATTTTGTTTCTGCCAACCATGATGATCCCCAAGCAAATCACCATGATCGGAAAAAAAACAAACGAGAACGTTCTCGGAGTTTGGTCGCGCGTCGACTTCATCGAGGATTCGGCCGAGGCAATAGTCCAAATAGGTGACCTCGCCGTAGTAGCGCGCCTTCATGATTTTGGTTAGTGCCGGATTAATTGCATCCGCCCATATGGCGTGACGCATGAAAGGAATTTCTTCGTCCAGTTGATCTTCCTCGATCTTGCCGAGGACTGGTTCTGGCATTCGATCGGGATTGTACATCCGGTTGAAAGGGATCGGCGGCGCCAGCGGCGGATGCGGCCCAATGAACGAAACGAATCCGAAAAACGGCCGCGAATCATCTGACTTTGCGATTTCTTCAACCGTACGATCAGCTGTCCACCATTCCCCGCCTAAATTCGCTGGAAGGGGGCTTCGTTGCGGAAGGTAAAACATCTCAGTCCGTTCGCCCATGGGTTGCTCAAGGAAATCGAACTCCGGGTGCTCGCGTGCCAGCCATGAACCGTAATCGTCGCCTTCGCGATTTGGCGGATGGTAAGTTTCTTCACAGCGCCACAACGTTTCGAAGCCGAGGTCTTCGTTCCAGGGATTCGTATGGAATTTTCCAACTCCAAAAGTTCGATACCCGAGGCGCGACATTGTACGCCCCAGGTAGGGCCCGCAACGCGCCTCCATTTCCGCAGCTTGACCAGCCGCAGCGTTTGCCTTCGCATTAGTGAAAACGCGAGTTGTCGCCGGCTCGCATCCGGTGCGGATTGTATAACGCGCGGCAACACAAACCGGGCAGGTCGCGTATGCGTTCGAAAAAATAATTCCTCTTCGTACCAGCCGATCCATGTTCGGCGTGTAAATGTGCGCGTTCCCGAGCGCAGCGATCGTATCGAACCGCTGTTGGTCCGTCATGATGAACAAAATGTCAGGCCGGGTCGGAGGCATCGTCGAAGTGAAAATGTGCGAAGGACTGCGGCGCTAGTTTACAAGGCGTCTCGCAAATGTCATTCTGAGCGAAGCGTAGCGAAGTCGAGGCTGCAACGCAGCCCCGAATGCTTTCGGGGCAAGGCCAGGCTCTCAATCCCGCAGCAATACTTTAGGTTTCGCCACGGGATGTCTCGACTTCACTCGACATGACGAGAGGAAACCAGACAAATTTCACCCCGCTCAACATGACAGCGGCTTTTCAGTAGTCTTCTACACGTCCACCAACTCGCCACCCGTTAGGCGGCGAAACGCCTCGACATATTTGGCCGAACTTTTTTCGATGACTTCCTTCGGCAGGCGCGGGGCGGGAGGAGTTTTGTCCCAGTCGAGGGTTTCTAGATAATCGCGCACAAATTGCTTGTCGAAGCTGGGCGGGCTCTGCCCCACTGCGTATTCGTCTTTCGGCCAGAAGCGTGAAGAATCCGGTGTCAGGCATTCGTCGATTAAGAGCAATTCTTCATCAACGGTGCCGAACTCAAATTTCGTGTCGGCCACGATGATCCCGCATTCGTCCGCATGCGCGCGGCCGCGCGAATAAATGTCGAGGCTTAGCGTCTTTACACGCTCAGCCAGCTCTTCGCCGAGAATCTCGGCGCATCGTTTCATGTCAATGTTCTCGTCGTGACCCGTTTCGGCCTTGGTGGCGGGAGTGAAAATCGGCTCCGGCAATTTGGAGGCCAGCTTGAGTCCCGTTGGCAGTTTGATCCCGCAAACGCTCTGCCATTGCTGATATTCCTTCCAGCCTGAACCAGCCAGATAACCCCGTACCACGCATTCCACTGGCAACGGGCGGGTCTTTTTCACGATCATCGAGCGTCCAGCGAGCTGCTCACGGAACGGCTGCAATTCTTTTGGAAACTCGTCGAATCTTTCCGTGACAAAGTGATTTCGAATGTCGTCGAACCGCTTGAACCAGAACGCCGAAATCTGATTCAGCACCGCGCCTTTGTATGGAATCGGATCGGGAAGAATCACGTCAAAGGCTGAGATCCGATCGGTGACGACAAAGAGCAGTGTTTCACCCAGATCGAATACTTCGCGCACCTTGCCACTGCGCAGTTTTTTGATTCCCGGGAGATCGATTGAGGATTGCGTAGAAGTTTGCATATGAGAGACAGCGAACGTTCAACGTTTGCTGCCGAGCGTCTAGCAAAAAACGACAACGCTCTGCGATTCGTCAAATCAACCGCGCAGATCGAAACAACGCTGCATGTCGTAGACTCGATAGCCGTTCGATTCGAATGCAGGCTGTTCGCGAAACTCCGACGGCCAGACATTTGGATCGCCGGGATGAATCACGTACCAGCGGATACCAGTCTCGCGAACGCTGCGCTGTAAATCCGGAATGTTTGCGGCCTTCTGCAGCCTTTGCAGTTTCGCCAGCTGCTCGCGGTAAGACTGCCTGAACACTTTACTTTGTCGCGTCCACCCTTCGACTCTGGCTGCGAAAGAAGGACGTTCGTCCAGTCCGGCGAGAATGAGAGATTTATCGAGCTGCGAGTCCTCCACCACGGCATTGTAAGGAGGGTGGCTTCGGATGTACTCCGCACAGTCGATCAGGCCGCGATCCACGCGTACGCCGGAGTTCTTTGTAGCAAAATAGAAAACCGGCGCGCTTTGATCCGAGTTGGCTCCTCGCCACTTGCCACCCTGCAATCCCGAGCCATAACACACTGGAACTGCTGTTAAAGCAATAGCAGTGATGACGATCCCGTTGGTGCAAAGCCGCGGGCGACGCTTGGCAAAAAAAGAAAAAAGGCGGCCTGCAGTAAGCGAGCCCACCAGCCAGTACGCCCACACGAAAGGCCGATGCATGAATTCGTGCGCATTGCTCGAGGGTCCGCTACCACCCAATGTGAAAGTCATCAGCAAGAGAATAGCGATGGCAGCCACTGAGATTCCCTCGGATGCCTCCCATCGGTTGCGCCATAAGGCTACGATCCACAGGATAGGAGCGATCAGCACGAAGATGCCTAACGCATTGATTAAAAGCAACATGATGGCACGCGGAAGATGGGAAGGAAAGGGATGATCCACTGCAAAGACATCATACCAGTTTTGCACCCGCGTTCCCCTGGCCAACATTGCCATCGCCTTCCAAAACCAGGGGCTGCCGGAAAGGTCTAACTGGAAATTCGGGCCGACGTAAAGGCGGTCAATGACCGGGAGCACAGCTAGTCCGCAGGCCACGCAGCCAGCAAGAATAAGCCACTGCCACCATCTGCGCGGAGGCCAGCCAATAATCGCGTAGGAAACCAGCAGGGGAAATGCGGCTGCACACAGCTGGATTTTGAAAAAAACCACAAGCGCAGCTACTACCACGCCTGATGCAATCCAGGTGCGCCGCCCCTCGCGCACTCCTAACGCGATTAGTATCAACGCGGTTCCGGCAATTGCGATCCCGTAGAAATTCGCAGGAGAAACTTCCAGCAGCCAGAAGTAGCCATAGGTAGGGTGGGCAATGTTTAACATCCAGGCATCAGGTAACAGGAAGGCAGCCACTAGCGCGGCGATCCCAGCTGCTTTACTCCAGATAGCGCGGGCCAGGGCATAGCTGGCCAAGGCGGCAAGAAATGATCCGAATGGCGCCCAAAAACCTACAACGGTGTCATAAGCTCGGAGCGATGCCGTTTTAGCTAAACACAACGGAATCGAGTAGCTGGCATGGTGGTAAAAATACGCCGGAAATCCCTTCCACTCGTAGTGACCGACCTGGGACAACGTTTCGGCGCCCAAGCTCTGTGCAATGGCCGTGGAGTGGAAAAAGAAATCCAACCACGGCTTGAAGACCACTCCACCTTCAACTTGTCGTGTGGGCATGATGAGATCCTGAGACCAGCCAGTTGCTGCAACGAGACTAGTAATTATGGCTAACAAGCCCAAGGCGGAGAGCGGTGGGCGCTGCTGACGCGGCATAAGCATCGGGATAACTGCAACCGCAAGCAGAAGGACAGTCATCATCATCCAGAGCGACAGTGGCACGAACAATTTCCAAGCCATTACCGCGATGGAGACAGTTGCAACGCCCAACAGGAAATCGAGTGCGAAGAAGGATGGGAACTGCAGGGCGGACGTCACGATTGAGCCGGCTCTGAGTAGAACCCACGGCAGCACCAGAAAAAACAGCGCGGACCACAGGTTGAAGTTTCTGGTCGTTAGCGTGATCCAAGCGATCGCGAAGGCTGAAATTGCGATGCAGGCTAAAAAACTGAATTTATCGACAATACGTGCGGGTCGCTGCTGTTCGTCCTTTGTATCCGCTACTTGTTGAAGTTCAGGCATCACAAGTTCTCGCTAGCAGTGAAACGCGCTTAGAGCTCCGATTACCTGGCTCTGATCGGAACTGCTCATTCCAGTGAAAAACGGAAGCCGTAACAGCCTGTCCGACAAATCTTCAGTCACTGGGCAATCGCCTTGGCGTCCGCCAAACCGCACCCCCATGGACGACAGATGCAATGGCAGATAATGAAAAACGCCGAGAATCCCGCAACCGGCGAGATGCGTGATCAGCGCATGCCTGCTCTCAAGTGAGGGCATGATCACATAAAACATGTGGTAAGTCTGCTCGCATTCGGATGGGACGGTCGGTAGGCGGACGCCGTTTGCTTCGGCCCACGAAGCCAGTCCGCGCGAGTAGGCTTCCCAAATTTCTTGTCGCTTCGATTGAATCTGATCGCGGTGTTCGAGTTGGGCGCGGAGGAACGCTGCCAGCAGGTCTGAGGGCAGATAGCTCGATCCGATGTCTACCCACGTATACTTGTCCACTTCGCCGCGGAAAAATCGGCTTCGATCGGTTCCCTTTTCTCTGAGAATTTCGGCGCGCTCGTTAAACTGCGCGTCATTAATCAGTAACGCGCCGCCTTCTCCACAGGAGAAGTTTTTTGTCTCATGGAAGCTCAAGGTAGCCAATTCGCCGAACGTGCCGAGGTACTGGCCGCGGTACTTTCCATAAAGACCGTGAGCATTGTCTTCGACTACGGCGATCTTCTGCCGGCGCGCGATCGGCATGATCGTATCCAGATCGCAACCGACTCCTGCATAATGGACGAGAAATATGGCTTTCGTACGTTCGGTAATGTGTTGCTCGATTTGACCCTCATCGATGTTCAGCGTGTCGGCGCGAACATCTACGAACACAGGTTTGCCGCCGCGTAAAACGAACGCGTTTATCGCAGAAGGAAACGTGAAGGCCGGAACGATGACCTCGTCTTCAGGTCCGATGTTTAGAAGCAGCGCAGCCATCTCCAGAGCGTGGGTACACGACGTGGTTAGGAGCGCTTTCTGGACGCCGAGGGATTGCTGGAGCAAGCGGTGACACTCGGCAGTGAAAGGGCCGTCACCGGAAAACTTCGGCCCTGCGATCGCGGCTCGGACGTACTCAAGTTCGTGGCCTGTCGCGAACGGACGATTGAAAGGAATACGGATCACAATGGACTCAATGTTTCAGACACTCACTTTTCGCATTCAAGAACGATGGTCACGTATGGGATTCGCACCGGTTTCGTGTCTACCCATGCATTAACATTGCTAAAAGCTGTTGAGGCAAGCTGCCGGTATTGATCCTCTGTTCGAATGTTCCTGCCGCGATCCAGCGACATGATAGACTTGGAAAATGCTCTCTGGTTCGGGATCCAACATGGATCGTGAGATATGAATCGCCCTCCTTTCTTTAGCGCGTCGTAAGCGAACTTAATACACTGCGTCGCTTCCTGGTCGCCCAAGTGGTGTAACAAGGCGATCGCCAGCACGATATCAGCATCTTTAAAGCGCGGGTCGTTACGAACAAAGTGTGTATCGCCGTTTATGAAAGTCCCCTTGTCTCCATATGCCCGCTTCGCAAAGGCAATATAGGCTTCGTTTGTATCAAGCCCGATATAGGTGACACCCGGAAGCCATTGCAGGGCTTGCGCCGGACCACACCCGATGTCGATCACTTTATCATGAGGTTTGGCGCGAACATGGTTCTGAATGAGTCGCCGGCGAAGTACGTTCCCACCGATGGCACCTTGAAATGCGTTGTAAAAACATGGCACTTTTAGCCAACGCAATAATCCGGAGTCACTTTGCATTTAGCGAATCATCAGGCCTGAGCCACTTGTGGAACGAGTGTCTGCTGCCGAAAATTTTCCAACCAACTTTTTGGAGCGTGCGCTGGATCGAATAATTGCAGATGTGCACCGGCCCGACCACATATTGCGCAACATCACGTGCAACGTCCGTGCCGTACCGCATCAAAGCCGTTCCTAAACCACTCCCCTGAAATTCGGGATCAACCACTACCATGTCGCAGTAGGCGACGCCGGGCGATTCACTCTCTTTAGGGGCCAACGCTTGCCTCCAGATCGCGGAACCTGCAATTTTCCCATCGATCTCGCCGACAGGGATCCAATCCGCCCAGCCTTCAAAAGCAGACCGCATCCACTCGACATAAATTCTTGTCGCTGTGCCGGAGGGGATTTGTGGGTCCGCGTGGTACCGGCCAAAGTAATTAGCGAACGCACGTTCGTTCATTGCCATAAGGACCGGCAAGTCCCGCGGTTCTGCTAGACGAATACTCAATCGTTTATCTGGTGGCCGAGGATTCGTTTGCTCGGGTCCCGTGCCTGAAAAAGCGAAAACGAAATCAAGCAGCGTATCCATCAGCAAAAAGCCACACTGTTCCAAAGCGTGAATTGCAGCCAACTCGCAGGATTGAACTCTGCAGACTACACATTCCGTCCCGCGGTCGGCGAGCGATTGAGTGAGCCCGTTGATCAACTCGCGGAGAATTACCACGCCCTCAGGATCATCGCTGGTGACGGCCAGATGTTTCACAGTTCCTATACGTCGCCCAATGATTCGGCCGTCCCACGGCGAGTCGGTGTAGATGATGAATCCGCCGATACGTCCTGAGGGGACCCAAGCGAGTGCAATAGAAGATTCGTCTGCCAAACTCTTGCTGATTTCATCAAGCCAATAAGCCCGGCGTTGTTCGATATCCAGCTGAGGCAGATGCGCGAGTGGAATGTGAGTCAATCGCGGTAGCGCTTCCCGCAGATCGTTGATGGCCGTTGAGCCCAGCCGCGCGATCATTATTGCGTGTTTAAATTTTCCCCGCTAGCAACGTGGCGAATAGCGTAAGCGGGTCGATTCATCGTCCGAAAATGCATGCGCGCAAGATATTCCCCAATCACTCCAAGCGCGAAAAGCTGTGCGCCGGAAAAGATCGCAATGATTGAAGCGAGAAAGGGGAACCCCGGCACACTACCTTCCAAACAATATCGGATCACGACATACACAAAGACTGCAAACCCCAATAATGTGCAGCCAAATCCAATAAGGCTGGCGAGTTGCAATGGCGCAGTGCTGAAGCCGGTCATCATATCGAAAGCGTGGCGAACCAGCTTGGTGAAAGTGTAATTTGACGAGCCTGAATGACGCGGCTGGAAAACGACGGGTATCGCAGCGAATCGTGTTGTCGCCCAGGTGAGAAGCACGTCGATGGAAACAAACGGTGTGTGATACTCGGCGAACGCTTCGCGCAATTGTGTACGGAAAACGCGGAACGCGCTGACATTTTTGGCCAGATCCATTCCGATGGCGCTTCCAAGCGCGAGGCGAGTAATGCGGGTCGCAAGAGCGCGCATAAACCCGTGACGTTCTTCTTTCGGTGCGCCATAAACGACGTCGAATCCTTGTTCCAGTTGCTCGAGCAGTCGCGGGATTTCTTCGGGCGGTTGCTGCAGATCGTCATCCATCGTCACGATCATGTCGTGTCTTGCAGCGCGAATCCCACAGAGAAGAGCGTTGTGCTGTCCATAGTTACGCATCAGATCCAACCCGCGCACGGTCGCAAAGCGCGATGATAATTCCGAGATGACCTTCCAGCTTTGATCGCGGCTCCCATCGTTGACGAGAATGATTTCGTACTCTGTTGCAATTCGCGGCAATACTTCAGTTAGGCGCCGACATAGTTCAGCGATCGAAGCCTGGCCATTGTAAACCGGCGTAACAACCGAAATGGAATGTCGTTTAGAAACCACCAATGGAGAGTCCATGTTCGAAAAGGCCTCCGAAGCTATGAGACAAGGCGGATTTCGTCAAAGCCGGCACCCACTTGCAAATTAACCTTGCGTCGGAGTTTGCGAGATGACCTAGTCTCTTCCTGTCCGCTGCGTGCAGGTTTAATTCAGACATGCAAATTGTTTCCGGCGCGTGCCTGTTTGTTATCGCGAGCATTTTACTGGCATACGTGCCAGGCAAACTCCTGCTAATTGCGCTTAAGCGGGTAGTGAGCCCACTGGAAGACGTGAGTTTGGCTTGCGTTCTCGGGTTGGTGGTGAGCGGCGTGGTTTACTGGTTAATGACGTTTGCGAATCAGGGACGTTTTTACTTCCTTTGGCCGCTCATCGCTGCCGGCATTTTTGTTTACCTTCACCAAAGCAACTGGAGATCGCCCTTAAATAATTCTTCAGGCATTGAGCCCCTTTCTAAAGGAAGCGCGACCCCATCGCGAGATTCGTCCATACTCGTTTTAGCCGGGGTTCTGGCACTTGGAATCGCCGCGTTGGCATATTTCCCCGGTTATTACACCAATCTTACATGGCAGCCGGATGGCACGATGCGCGTATTCCCGATTTCTGATGTGCTTTTTCACGTCGCAATCGCTAACGAACTGACGCATACAGTCCCTCCACAAGCGCCGCTCTTTGCCGGTCACCCGCTCTCATATCACTACGGAATGGATCTTGCGGTTGCGATGTTCGCCAAGGCAACCGGCCTGAATGTACGTGATCTTACGGTGCGTTTCGTGCCCACCCTGTTCGTCGTTTTGTCGATGCTCAGCGTTTTCTGCTTCTCAAGAACCTGGTTTCGGTCGGGATACTTCGGCGCCCTGGTTGTGTTTCTCGTTTTTTTCGGCGCAGACTTTTCCTTTATTCCCGGCTTACTGCTCGGCGAAAAAGGCGATTGGTCACTCCGTTACTTCAGCGCGCCGGCAGTAGTAACTCTCTTCTATAGCAATCCGACGCTGCCCGGACTCGGAGTTCTCTTTGCGGGATTGTTGTGTCTTGATCGTTATATACGCGAGCCCAGCCGAGCATGGCTTTTGCTCACTGCGCTGCTGTTTGTCGCCTTGGTGGAGGTCAAGATGCTGATGGCGGGGCAGCTCATGTGCAGCCTGGGTTTGGCTGCTGTGGTTTATCTGATTTTCTTTTCCAATGCAGATCTATTCAAAATCGCCGGATGCACTGCTATTGCCGCGATTCCTCTGGTGTTATGGGTATTGTTCAAGAATGAGAGCGGCGGGCGAATCGTCGCGAAATTTGAGCCATGGCTTTATGTCTCGCATGCGATGCAGACATTGGGATTAAGCGATAGGTTCAGTGGCCCACTTGCTTTTGCGGTGGTAGCGGTGCCAATCTACCTTTTGGGTTGCCTGGGGCTACGCGTCATTGGCCTTCCCGCAGTCTTCACATCGATATTCCGGCCAAAACCAGGCGGCGCAGTTCGGTTCTTGCTTGGAATTTTCGTGGTGATCGGCATTGTCATTGCGCTTGCGTACACCTTCACGCCAGAAGGATGGACCTTCCGGTACAATCCAGTCAGCAGCACGTTTCTGGTACAGAGCGAATACGTAGCATGGCTTTTTGCAGTTGAAGTCTTTCAAGCCTTCTATCAGTGGGCTACAAGGCGAGGGATGTATCCTGCGCTCGCAGCAGGAGGGATAATCGCTACTACAGCAGGACTTAGTTTGCCTGCGACGGTGCAGCACTTCGTAGTTTGGCGCGATCCAGGTCACTTCTTCGGCGCCGGGAAACCTTGGGGCAGGGAGTTGTTAACTTACGATCCGCAAATGTTGGCGGCTATGGATTTCCTGCAGAAGGATGCGCATCCCGGTGACGTGGTATTGGCCGGCGACAAGCTGAGTGCACCTGTCCTCGCGCTTACGAAATGCCGGGTGCCGGTCGGCTATTTTTCTTTTGGTTTGGTTGCCCGAAGCGACTACACGCGCAGGGAAACCGCGCAAAAGAAGTTTTGGAGCGAATGGCGATTAGGGAAAGCTCAAGACGGCTTATTGCGGGAGGCAAATGTGCGATATGTCGTCGTCAGCAAGCAAACGGAAGGTGTTCCCGCAACGATGCCGGCAGGCCTGTCAAAAGTGTTCGAAAATTCCGAGTTCGCGATATTCAAAGTAAACCTGGGCTCCTTGGCGGAACAATCCCCTGGCTAGGGACGTGGTTTGAACGCCAGAAGTTGAATTTTCATGGCAGGAATTGTCATCAAACCGCGAGCGCGAATTTTGCATGGACACGATTGGGTGTTTTCCAGCGAAGTGCTCAAGGTTTTCGGGAATCCAGCGGATGGCGATGTGATTTCGCTCAAGGACGGCAAAGACCATTTGATTGGGAGCGCCATTTACAATTCGAAATCGCAAATCGTTGCGCGCCGTTTCTCGCGGCGACGGCAGGACCTTGATTTGGATTTCTTTCAACGCCGCATCGCGCAGGCTTCCGAATACCGGGACCGGCGAAACGTCGATGCAAATCTGCGTCGCGTCGTGTGGAGCGAAAGTGACGGTCTCCCGGGCGTGATCATCGATCGGTACGGCGACAATCTCGTCTTGCAAACACTCACGCTGGCGATGGACATGCGAAAGGATTTAATCACAGCTGCGATGGTCGGTCTTTTCGGCGACATCGCCATCATCGAACGAAACGACGCGCCCGTTCGCAAGGCGGAGGGATTGGAATTGCGCAGCGGCGTCCTGCGCGGAACGCCATCGCAAGTTTTAATCGAAGTCGAAGGCGTGGAGTTTGAACTCGATTTGCTGCGCGGGCATAAGACCGGTTTTTATCTGGATCAGAAGCACAATTACGGGGTTGTTTCTCATTACGCTCGGAACCGGCGGGTTCTGGATTGCTTCACAAATCAGGGCGCGTTTGCGTTAGCGTGTGCGCGCGCAGGCGCAACGGAGGTAACCGCTGTAGAAGAAAATTCGGAGAACATTGCTACCGCGAAACGAAACGCCGCGCGCAACAAGCTAAGAGTGGACTGGGTTCAGCAGGATGTATTTCAATTTTTGCGCAGAGCCGAAAAAGCAGACGCACAATATGATCTGATCGTCCTCGATCCTCCGTCGTTCACGAGGACGAAGAGCGGTCTGCGCGACGCATTGCGCGGGTATCGGGAATTGCACATGCGTGCGTTCAAGCTCTTATCGAAAGATGGTTTGATGGCGACGTTCTCCTGCTCGCATCACGTAGATGATTCGGCATTTTTGGAATCAGTTGCGGACGCGCTTGTGGACGCACGTCGCTCAGCGCGCCTTTTGTGCCGGTTCGAGCAGGCGCCGGATCATCCCGTCCTGCCAACAATTCCCGAAACCGAATATTTCAGAGGTTTCTTTCTTGAGATGATGCCGGGACGGTAACAGTTAAAATGTCATCCTGAGGGAACGAAGGATCTCGGATCAATGTGGGAGTCGACTGGCGACAGAATTAACCTGAGATGTTTCGCTTCGCTCAACATGACAATGTCCCTTGGGATGAATCATACCGACTTTCGTAGTTGAAAATTTTTGCGCGCCATCGATGGAAATCTCTGGAATTCTCGAAGGAGCCACTTAATATCCGCTACGAAGAACCTGGACGGCGACGCGATTGTCATGGCAGAAAAACCCCGACCGCTTGAACAAATGCTCGACCTGACCGAGGAGGAGCCGTCTGCCGAGCATCTGGATAATCAGGTGCAAAAAGCGCAGGAGCAACTGCTCCAACTCAAGCGCCAGCAAGAGCAGATCGAAAAGCAAAAGCGCGAATTGGAAGAGCTAAGCCGGCGTCAGGACGAATTGGAACAGGGGCGGGGGGAAATGACTGATAAACTGACGCGCGCACTGGTTGTGCTCGAACGCGAAGCGTACAACGCGCAGAGCAGGCTGGAGCAAATCCGTGTGGCCCGCGAAAGTTTCTCCCAACATTTGGAATTGGTTGAAGCAATCGATCCGAGAAACTGGAATCCATCGGATTTGCACAAGGAACTGAGCCGCGCGTTAAGCACGGTGGATGACGCCCGGACGGAGTACAACGAACACCGCAGCCGGTTGCAAGCCGCCGGCGGTGGTAACGGCGAGCAATCGTTGCCCGATACCACGCCAGGCGGGTACGAAAACAGCGAAGGACGCTCATTTTCCGAGTGGTTACAGATCGGCCTTGCCCTCACTTTGCCGCTAATCCTCTTTGGCGTGATCGCCATCGTCCTTCTTGTTTGGATGAACAATAAGTGACGCGATGTTTCGGCGCTCGCGCAAACCGGCCCCGCCGCTTCACCGCAAGCAACAAGAGATAGCACAACAAGAGGCGCAGTTGCGTCAAGAGGTCGAAAACTTACAGCGTATCGTCACACAATCGCGGGCGCCTGAACCAAAAAAACCTTCACCGCGAGAACCGGATCGCACCGCAACGAACAATATTGTCGAAAAACGGTTTCATGTGTCGATCGCAATGGATGACCCGCAGCTGTTTGAGGCTGACCGACGGAAGCGACCTCGTGCATTGCGCAAAACACGAAGGCAGGGCCAGATCGTCTTTTTGATTCTCTTAGCCGCCTTAGCAGTCGCAGTCCTGTGGCTCATCAGCCATTTATATCCCTGAGCGTCTGAATATGGCCGGAAATTCGGAACTCGATGTTGCCTACGTTGCCAGGCTGGCTCGGATCAATCTGTCAGAAGACGAAGCGAAAATTTTTCAGAAACAACTCGATGACGTGCTGAAGTACGTCGAAAAACTTCGTCAACTAGACGTAACAGCCGTTGACGCGGAGGCGCACGCGCTTCCGGTGTTCAATGTGTTTCGCGACGACGCAACGCGCGACTGGTTTACGGCGGAGCAGGCGTTGAGCAACGCGCCTCGAAAGGCAAACGACCTTTTTGTCGTCCCGAAAGTGGTGGAATGATCGGGAAGGATTTGCCGGCGTTGAGCATCGCCGAATTGCAATTGCTGTTGCGTCGCCGCGAAGTTTCCCCGGGCGAAATGATCAAAGCTTTGCGAGAGCGGATTGAATCGGTCGATGGAGAGATCGGCGCATATCTTTCATTCGACATGGAAGCTGCGATGAAAGAGGCGGAACATGCGAACGTCGATCTTCCTCTCGGCGGAGTTCCGATTGCGATCAAAGACATCATCAACGTGATGGGTCAGCCGTGCACGTGCGGCTCGAAAATCTTGAACAGCTATCGTGCGCCGTACGACGCCACGGTCATTCAAAAACTGCGCGCAGCGGGTGCCATTCCATTCGGCAAAACCAACCTGGACGAGTTCGCGATGGGCTCATCGACGGAAAATTCCGCTGAGAAACCGACGCGTAATCCGTGGGACCCGTCGCGTGTGCCGGGAGGATCGAGTGGCGGTTCGGCAGCGGCAGTTGCCGCAGATGAAGCCTTCGCCGCGCTCGGCTCCGACACTGGCGGCTCGGTTCGGCAACCGGCTGCGCTATGCGGAGTAGTAGGGCTCAAGCCAACCTACGGACGGGTCTCGCGCTTCGGCCTGGTCGCGTTTGCTTCGTCGCTCGATCAAATTGGGCCGGTAACAAAAACTGTGCATGACTCCGCACTGATCATGAACGCTATCGCCGGTCATGACCCACAAGATTCAACATCGCTCAGCACGCCCGTCCCGGATTATGCGGCGAGCCTTGGAAACGATTTACGCGGTGTCCGGTTAGGTCTGCCAAAGGAGTACATGATCGAAGGAATCGATTCGCAGGTGCGAGCTGCAATCGACGCCGCGGTGAAACAGCTCAAGTCTCTGGGAGCGGAGATTGTTGAAGTCTCGTTGCCCAGCACTGAATACGCAGTCGCGGCTTATTACATTATTGCGACCGCGGAAGCTTCCGCGAACCTCGCTCGTTTCGACGGCGTGCGTTATGGATATCGTGCGGACAATCCTAAAGACGTTCTCGATCTTTACGGCCGCACCCGTGAGGAAGGTTTCGGTCCGGAAGTAAAACGCCGGATCATTCTTGGCACTTACGTTTTGAGCTCCGGTTACTACGACGCCTATTACTTGCGCGCTCAAAAAGTGCGCGAACTGATTCGACGCGATTTCAACCGCGTTTTTGAAAACGTAGATGCGCTGATTTCGCCCACTTCGCCGGTAGCAGCATTCAAGCTCGGCGAACGTGTCGCCGATCCGTTGCAAATGTATCTGGCCGATATTTTCACCATCGCAGCCAATCTGGCCGGCATTTGCGGAATCAGTGTGCCGTGCGGTTTCGCCGAACTGGACGGACATCGGCTTCCCATCGGTTTCCAGTTGTTAGGCAAACCGCTGGATGAAGCGCGTATTTTACAAATTGCGTATGCCTACGAGCAAAGCACAGACTGGCACAAAGTGCGTCCGCCGATTACTTCGCAACTTTCGAGACCCTGAGCTCCTCAACTTGCGCGACGCTGTTTAATCGCCTCCAGAATCTCGCCAATCGCTTCGGCGCGCGGTTTGGCGCCGAGATTACCTTTGCCGTGAAGGCGCACGCTGACGGCGTCCGCTTCCATCTCGCGCTTTCCGATGACGAACATGGTGTGCACTTTCATTTGCTCGGCACGCTGGATTTTGCCGTTAATCTTATCGCTGCTTTCGTCGATTTCCGCGCGCACTTGATGGGCACGCAATTCGTTTAGAATAGATCGCGCGTAATCGAGTAATTTTGGATCATCGCCGATGGTCAGGATGCGCACCTGTTCGGGTGATAACCAAAGCGGGAAATTCCCAGCGTAATGCTCGATTAAGAATCCGATAAAACGTTCGTGCGTGCCGAGCGGCGCGCGATGAATGCAGATCGGAATTTTTTCGGTGTTATCGCGGTCCTTATAGCGAAGATCGAAACTGCGCGGCTGCGCGAAGTCGACCTGGTTGGTAGCGAGGGTGAACTCGCGTCCGATCACGCTCCACACCTGCACATCGATTTTCGGACCGTAAAATGCCGCCTCGTTAGGCACTTCGACGTAATCAATGCCGGAATTCTTTAAGACATTCCGTGTCATCTCTTCGGTTTGTTTCCAAAGCTCCGGTTCATCCACGAATTTTTGGCCGAGCTTGGATGGATCGTGCGTCGAAAAGCGCATTAGATATTTCTCGATCCCAAAAAGCTTGAAGTAGTTCAAATACATCTCGTTCACAGCGTTGAACTCGCTCTCGAACTGCTCCGGTGTCATGTAGAGGTGTGCGTCATTCATGTGCAGCAACCGCCCCCGCATTAGTCCGAACAACTCACCACTCTTCTCGTAGCGATAACACGTTCCATATTCCGCCAGCCGCAATGGCAGATCGCGATAGCTTCTTGGAATCGACCCGAACAGCTTGTGATGATGCGGGCAATTCATCGCTCTTAGGTAATAGCGATCTATCGGTAACTCTGATCGGATCGTCTCAGCTTTGGAAAGAATTCCGTCCAATACCTCGGGAGTTAACGGCTTATCGAAAAGCTCTCGAAATACATCCCGTCGGTGTAAAGGCCGCTTCGACTCTGCGCTTTCTGCCACGAGCTCCATTGGCGGAAACATTGACTCCGCGTAGTACGGCAAGTGCCCGCTCTTCAAGTACAGACTCTCGCGCGCAATGTGGGGCGTGAGGACACGCTGATAACCGGCTGCGAATTCAGTTTCTTTGGCGAGCTTTTCCAGTTCTTCGGCGATGACTGCGCCGCGCGGCAGAAACATTGGCAAGCCTGGGCCTACGTCGTCGTCGAACACGAACAGTTCCAGTTCGCGTCCGAGTTTGCGATGGTCGCGTTTCTTCGCTTCGTCGAGCATCGCGAAATAGTCGTCGAGTTCTTTTTTGGTCTTAAACGCGGTGCCGTAAACGCGTTGGAGCTGCGGATTTGCTTCGTCGCCCTTGTAATATGCGCTGGCAACGTTGGTGAGCTTGAACGCGCCGATGTTTCCGGTGCGCATCACGTGCGGGCCGGCGCAAAGGTCGATGAACTCGCCGTTTCGATAGAGCGAGATCTTTTCGTCTGAAGGAATGTTTTCGATGATGTCGAGTTTGAATTTGCTGGGCTCAGATCGTTCGCCCAGAGCGGCGAGCCTACCGTGCTTCCCGAGTTCGAGCGCTTCGTCTCTTGAAACTTCCATCCGCTCGAACGGATGGTTCGCTTTGATTTCTTTTTTCATCTCGGCCTCGATTTTTTCGAAATCATCGGGCGAGATGCGGTGGGTAAGATCGACATCGTAGTAGAAGCCGTTCTCCACCGGCGGGCCCGCAGCGAACTGCGCTTCCGGCCAGATTTTTAGAATCGCTGTAGCCAAAACATGTGAGGCCGAGTGACGAAGCCGTTCCAGATCCGTCATTTTCTCGCGCTGTTCTAAAGTTTTGCGTTCCTCACTCATCGAAAGATTTGAAAGTTAACCACGAGGCACATGAAAGAAAGGATTTTGGTCCAGAGATGGCGCACGATGGTCTGTCACATAATTGTAACTTGGCACTTGTCGTTCAACCTTTGTAGTCTCTGCCCTCGTGAATCCTGCTGACCTTTTTCGTAACGACACCGACGCGCTGCAGCTTGCTGCCGGCGATTTTCTTTTCAAGGAAGGCGATAAGCGCGACGTAATGTACGTGGTATTGGAAGGAGAAATGGAGATCCGGCTTGGCTCTTATGTGGTCGAGACCGCAGTACCAGGCGCATTGATCGGTGAGATGGCATTGATTGACGACAGTCCGCGTGCTGCGAACGCCGTGGCAAAGACCCCGTGTCGGCTGGCGACAATCGATCGACGGCGCTTCCATTTTCTCGTTCAGCAGCACCCGCATTTCGCGACCCATGTGATGAAAGAACTCGCCGACCGCCTCCGTCACATGAACGCAGCGGCTATGCGCTAACTAATTTTAATTAGTCTCGAAAGACACGGCACTGCTTTCGCAGTGCCCATCAGGCGTTATCTTCCGATGAATGCGAGTGGTTCCGCAGTGTTTGCTCTTTGCTGCGATTGCTACAGCCGGGTGCGGCCAACAGATCCCGACGGCAGCCGATTTCGTCGCGCAGCGTCAGGGGATGGTCGAGCGACAGCTGCAGGCGCGCGGGATCAAGGAAGAACGCGTACTCGCAGCAATGGCCAAGGTTCCGCGCGAAGAGTTTGTCCCTGTGGATGTGCGAGCCGAAGCGTATGAGGACGGGCCACTGCCGATTGGTTACGATCAGACAATATCGCAGCCGTACATCGTGGCGTTCATGACGGAAAAACTGCGGTCGAGACCGAGTGACCGCGTATTAGAAATCGGAAGCGGTTCGGGTTATCAGGCTGCGATTTTAGCCGAACTCGTAGCCGACATTTACACGATCGAAATCGTCGAGCCGCTCGCCAAAACGGCAGAAGCCACGCTGCAACGCTTGGGCTATAAAAACGTGCATATCAAAGTGGGCGACGGTTACAAAGGCTGGCCCGAAAAGGCGCCGTTCGACGCGATCATCGTGACATGCGCACCGGAAAATGTGCCGCAACCGTTGACCGACCAACTCAAAGACGGCGGGCGCATGATAATTCCCGTCGGCGAACGGTTCGCCCAGCAGCTTTATCTGTTTGAAAAGAGAAACGGGCAGTTGAAAGAAAGTGTTACGCTGCCGGTTCGGTTTGTGCCGATGAAGCGAGAAGGACAAAAGTGATTGGTAGTCTTTAGATTCCTGAGATCTTCTCTCCGCTCAGGATGACAAGCTCCGCTTGTCACTTGATCGCAGCGAGTTTCTTGAGATCAACGCGCTTGATCCACTCTTGTAATTCGCTCGGTTCTTCGTTTTGCAACTCGATCTGGACGAAATATCGATTGGCGATCATCACCCACAGGGCAGCGTGTTTACTATCTTTTTCAAATGTTTCGAAGCCCGGATTACCTTCAATGTTGACCGATTTTGCGTAGCCTTCACTGGTGTCGCTGTTGCTCTTCCACGCTTCGGTTGTCGCGCTGACATAATCAGGGTTTGAAACGGAATCGAGAACGCTGATCGCAGCGGTCGGCGCCTTTTCTCCTTCGCCTTTATGGTAATCACGATGCACGTTCGTAATTTTGAATCCGCCTACGTCCTCCGTTGAGCCCTCCGGTTTATCTGCACTCCAACTCGACGGAGGTTCCGGGAGAATCGGCAGCAACTTTTGATAATCGACAGCCTCAGGTACCAGAATCGGCTCGTTCTGGGCGCGTGCCGCGCCGAATCCAAGCGCGGCGATTAGCGCCAGCCCGAAAAATCCGGCGCGTGCCGGAGAACAAACACGACCCGTTGATTTCATGTGAGCGCCTCCTGCGCAGTACTCTACCCGATTGACTTTACCCCCGTTGTCAAGGCGCTCGCGAAATTGCATCGCCCGGTGCATGTTTGCCCACTGTTTCGCACCACAATCCGAACGAATCCAAACCTTTTCGGAGCCGTTTTTGCGAACCCCCCGAAAGCGTTCGAGGCTTGCAAGAACGCCACGCAAAATCTCAACCACGCTAGGGCCATGACAATGTCGGATAGCTCGAAACTGCGCCGTCAGCTTGGATTATTTGACGCAACGATGATCGTGATGGGCGGCATCGTCGGTGCGGGGATTTTTGCCAATCCATCGGAAGTCGCACACCGCGTGCATACGCCGTTTCTGATCTTCGGCGTATGGCTACTTGGCGGATTGCTCGCGATGTGCGGCGCATTTATCTGGGCTGAACTGGCGACGCGTTTGCCCGGCGCGGCCGGCGGTCAATACGTGTATTTGCGCGAAGCATATCATTCTGCAGTCGCGTTCGTGTACGGATGGGGATTGCTTCTGGTTACGCAGACTGGCGGTATGGCTGCAGTTGCGGTGATTTTCGCCTCCTACTTTCGGACGCTTACAGGCGTAGCTTGGAGCGAAAGCGCCATCGCCGCCGCCGCATTACTCACATTGACCGGCATCAACTGTTTTGGTGCGCGCACAGGGAGCAATGTGCAGAGCGCTCTCATGCTGCTAAAAATTGGAGCGATTGCGGCGCTTGTAATCATTGGATTTTC
>Ga0207701_10001852_pt1 | contig 21997 bp, 15 predicted proteins | sample KBSSwiSSwithPhiX_FD_184294 | JGI IMG/M metagenome (GOLD analysis project Ga0207701, IMG submission 184294) | Switchgrass rhizosphere bulk soil microbial communities from Kellogg Biological Station, Michigan, USA, with PhiX - S5 (SPAdes) (version 2) | ecosystem: Environmental > Terrestrial >... | reverse complement strand
TGCAACTGCTTTTCCTAATGCTTCGCCTGCATCCAGATCGCTACGAACATTGGCGCCTGCGATCAACCTTGCTTTTTTATGCTCTTCCACTTTTTGCTGAATGAAATCCTGGTCGCCGGGAAAAAGTAATTTCATCATTTCACCGACAACACCAGCAACAACTGCATCTTCGGATGGATAAGAAGGAAGGTCGGATTTTGGTACCAATACATTTACCGTGGCATCTGTAACATAAGGTGCGGGACGGTTGTATAATTTTTTATAATACCATGCTGCTACCAATGCATCATATTGCGCTGCTGCTACATAAGCATATGCTCTCGATGCATAAGGAGGATTAGCAAATGGAAATTGCGGATAAGCTAATGGATTGTTTGCGTTTGGCACAGGATAAGTTCCGTCGGGATTTTGATAAGGAGGTAAATTATGTTTTGCCACTAGTTGTCTTAAAATTTCATTCCAACGAAGAACTGCACCGGCACTCCAGTAATTCACAATAGCTTTTTCATCTTTTGTAAGATCGGCCTGCCATGTTTTGATCTCATTTATTTGCGCAATATAATCTGGAGTAGTAACTGCAATAGGAGCAGCAACAGGAAATTCAGTTGGCCCTGTCAGTAAAATAGGTTTCCATGTACCTGCATTAATGTCTAACGAAGTTGGTTGCAAAGCCGCGAACTGCATGTTTGTTTCTGTAAGATCCTTTGAACAGGAATTAATGATTAAAGGAGTTGATAGAAGTAGTATATATAACTTTTTCATGTTTATCATTTTTTTGATTTATCAGAATCGCTTTTCTTTTTCTTGCTAAAGTCGATCACATAAAATACCCCAACATTGAAACCGGTTGCTTGTCCCACATTTCTTCCGCCAATTGTTGTCATCACATTTCCTGTAAGAGATAGCTGTGGAAGAAAAGGCATATCATATTTAAAATTGAAACCGATCCTTGACATATCCATTTCATTGCTGGGGAAAGGCATATTGTTACGTGTAATATCAAAGCCTCCAAGTGTGTTCCAGTGATCAAATACTGCTTCGGCGATCAATCCTTTATCACGATAGCCAGCTCTTATGTTGAATGACGCTGCATCCGGCATTTTCACTTCATTTGTATAGTGCATTTCGGTGGTATAGTAGGATGTACGGTCTAATTCAATGTTACTTCTTCTTACATAGGTTCCGGATATCGTGCCAAACCATGAACCTCTTTGATAATCTGCCATACCACGAAGCGAAAGATTCTTGCTTTCAAGACCGATTGACATTGGTAAAAAATCTGCAGTGTAGTCTGATATAGGAAAAGAATAACCTCCAATAGCAATTAGTGATAAACGTCCTGAACCTATCTTCTTACTGAATGGTTTCCATTTTACCCATAACGAAAGATCCTGTACTCCTTCCTGTCCGTTTAATTGCCCGGCAGAAGCTTTTGTTTTTACATAAGGCAAACCAAATAATACATTTAGTTTATTGGTGATACCATAATTTCCCATTACACTATACATTTGAGTTGAAAGAGTTCCGAGATTTAAATTTTCTCTTTTTAATGTCCCTTCCCAATAATTTTTCCAACTGCTGTATCCAAACATGGGCCCAATACAAAACGCATTTTTTTCCATCATTATGCCATCAATGTCTGTTTGTGACAAACATGCCAAAGATGTAAAGGCAATAAGTATAGGTATTAAAAATATTTTTTTCATTGTTAAAAGTTTTTTCATAAAAACAGAGATCCGATCCTAAAAAAAGGAGAAAAGAGTGAAAAATATCTTTTCTCCTTTAAGGTTTAAGGTTAACGGTCTTAGATTAGTATTTATAAATGAATAGTAATTCCCACATTGACCAGGTAATCTGCAAAAGCAGCATCGCCTTGCTTGTGTGTACCTGTATCAACAGATTGACGCTTATCTGCATTGCTTTGTGTACGGTTTCTTACTAATGCAACAGGAACAAACAAGTTGATGCTTGTTCTTTTTGCCATATAAGTAACTCCCGGTTCTGCAGAAATGATATACCCCGGTCTTCTGAATCCACGATCGCCACCGATTAGATCGCTTGAAGGGAGTCCTTCAATACGGAAGCCACCGGAGAAACTTAATTTTTGAGCCATATAAGTAAGACCAGCACGGGTCATGAATAGATCGGGAACACTCATTACATCTGTATTGTATTTCTTTGCCGAAGCTGAAGCTGTACCACCTCGGGTTGTAGAAGTGCCGTTTACTTCGCGTGGATTAGATAGGTAAAAAAAGCTACCATACGCACCAACCTTATGACTGAAATTATAAAAACCGTTTAACTCAAGTGTTATACCAGTGCCACCATCTCCAGGTTGTATTGACTGGTCTACAGGACCAAGAACACTTGAATCAGCCTTCTTATAAAAATAATCCATGTAATTATAACTTCCAGTTGGCAATTTTAATCCAAGACCCACTTGAAGATTTCCTTTGTGTGAAGTTTTTGGATCAAACATCCAGCGATAAGCTGCAAAACGGATATCGCCAATACCAAAAGAATTTGTAGTGTGTCTTGTTTTTCCATCATGTTCGTACAAAGAAGAACGGGTAAAAGCCAGTACCGGTACTGTCAAACCCATTGACCATCGGCCATTAATAACACGGGTAATAGTGAAATCTGTTTCATACGAATGATTAATAACATTGCTGCCTTCCTCTTCTCTTTGTTTCTGTTCTTCTTTGCCTACAAAATGTTTGTATGATTTGAAATAGCGGTTGTTTATGTCCAGGTACCAACTACCACCTTCCGATGGCCTGTTGCATATACCTCCAATACCTTTGATAGCCACACATCCCTGTGCATTTGTTTGCTGAGAGGTTGCGGCAACTAAAATTGCGATGATTACATAAATGCGTTTCATAATTATAAGCAGTTTTCGTTTTAATTAATTTATTTTTTAAGTTTCAATCGTGATACAACAAACTCTCCCAATTTTTTCCCTGCTATAGCGCCGTTCTCATTATCAAAGCGATAATGAATACCACCATATAAGCGGGACATTGCAGCTTCTTCTGCAGCTGCGCGGAAAGATTTTATTTCACGGTTTTTAATACCAAATTCAAGTAATGATGTATCAGTAAATGATAAACTATCACCAAACCAATGTGTCATAACTTCAGCGGCTGCAGCGCTATTAGTAGCATGACCGCTTGTATAAGATGGAAATGGCGGCGTTTGAATATGCGGGTGCCAGTTCTCATCTATTTTATTTATTTCTGTTTCAGGTCGAACATAATTGCTTCTGTATTTTTCATCCCAGCAACTAATAAATGCATCGAACAAAGCGATGGCAGTTTCAGCATAAGCCGCTACAGTAGTTTTAAAATCTGCATTTGCTGCTTTTGCGCCAATGCCTACTATGTTCATCCAATGACCCGGAGGAGAAAATTTCTTGGTAACAAAATTTACATGACCAACAACATTTAATTTAAAAGGATTATCATCCCAAAAATCAGCTATATGTGTTTGCTCTTCTGTAAGATTTTCGCCAATTGTTTTTACTTCCATCAGTGCCTTATAGTAATCGCTGTTCTTGTTTTTGGGATCAAACACAGGCGGAGCTACAGGTCTGAACTGTGAAGCTGAATCCATCACCATTGTTCTTATTTCATTCCAATGTGGTTCAATAGCTGTTCCATACATTGGTGGTGTTGGTATCCAGCGGCCCGGTACATTATATAACACCGTGTATCTTTCTGATGTTCTTGTCTGGGCATAATTATCTTTTTTACTCCAGCGAAGGATGGCAGCAACAATGCTGTCGGAAAACTCCATTGTATTTTTTAAAACATCTGGCGACATATTAATGCTATCAGCCATTTTTTTAAGCCCGTCATAATAACCCATCATGCTTCCTTCAGGAAAAGTAACCGCATTCCCAACTTTAGTAAAAGTGAATAATGCTGCTAAAGTGAAGTCAATGTCTTTTCCTATTTGTGGTTTTGGCATGGCAGGCATATGTTTGATCTGTCCGGCAAGCGAAATATAATTATCATCACCCGCAGCGATGCATTCAAAAGCGGCAATACTTGCATACACATAATTACGTGTAGCGATCATTGGAGGAAAATTATTTTCCAGCACTACATCATTCAGCTTCTTTACCGTTTTACAATAAAGAACCTGGTTGTCAAAAAATTTTAGATCAGTTTGAACACCTTTCTCTGTGCAGCTTACTGCTGCCAGCAATAATACGGGCACTAAAAACCTTAATGATTTCATTTTAAATTTAAATAAGTAAGAAAATATTTTCTATGAGTAAGTCTGATCCAAGTAAAATCAATCAGGCTTCGGGAGGTTGAGCATCTGTGAGTGGGATAAACAGATCTTTTGCATCTGCATTTCTACTAACAAAGGATAAGGAGCTAATGGAATGATTATTTATATCAAATGCAGTTTCATTTACGCGGAATTCAGTTGTCATCAGTTTTATCAACCCACTTTTTTGTTGTGAGCCTTCTTTGTTTCCGGGAATATCATTCACGGCTTTGGTAAACTCATTCTTTACTTTAACAAGGTTTGTTTTTTCTTTATTTGGAAGACAAAGGAGATATAAAGTATTTGCGCTTACTTTTCGTTTTACATATTGGTAATGTTCACCATTGAAATCCGTTTCGCCATAAACGTTTTCATAATCCTTATCAGAGTAATATGGCATGTTAAGCGGAATGCGGATCTCAACCAATTGTTCATCACTGTATTTGCCAGCGGAGATTTTTTGTTCAAGTTTAGCAGTTGCATTTTTTTCAATTGCGGAAAATAACCATCTATAACCAGCAAGGTTAAATACCATGAGGGAAAGTAGCAGTATGGCAGCAATTTTTTTCAAGCAGTTAAAGATACTAATCCTCTTTATTTAACAGTGAATGTTTTTTTCTGAGTACCAACACCTGTTAGTGTGAGGCTTTTCCATTGTTTTGGCAATGAAGTTTTTAATTGTACGATTCCTGCTGGAGTGATATCCAATCCTCCAAAGCCCATCAGCAAGGATTGAATAATTCCGCCCGCCCCGGTCGCAAAATATGGATTGGTGCCGCCTTTTGTTTCTGCAATAACACGAAACGGAGGATTAAGATTTGGAACATATGATTCTTTAAACCAGTGATAGGCTTTTTCGGTATTACCTAATCTCGCATAAAGTGTGGTAAAAACAGCTTGCGTCATTGCAGGAGTTCCTTCGTTGGGCACTCTTGTTTCATAGTATTCAAGATCTTTTTTTATTTGGGTTACGTCAGTAATTTGTTTTAAAGGATATGATAATAAATTAACATCGGCTTGTTTTATTCCTTCACCATTATATGCAGCATGTTCTTTTGTTACGCCATTTTCAAGTTTTAAAATAGGAATATTGTTTGCAACATTCATCCAATCAGCATCAGGAGCAATTCCTAAGATCTTTGCTGCCTCGGTTGCATATTGAAGATTTGATTTGGCAGCAGCATTTGTGAAAGCATTATTGTTTACATTTTCAGCCCACTCATCTGCTGCTACTACATTATTAATATCATAATGACCGGGTCCATTTCTTTCAACACGGCTCGCCCAGAAATCAGCTGTGGCAGATAATATCGGAAACCCTTTTTCTTTCAACCATTGTTTATCCTGGGTAACACAATAGTAACTCCATGCAGCAATACCAACACACGCAGTGATATGATGCTCAAAAGGACCGCTTAATGCCCATACTGGTGTTTCTTCCACACCTGTTTCCGCACTTTCCCATGGATACATTGCTCCTTTATATCCTTTGCTAAATGCATTTCGTTTTGCAGCATCCAGTCTTTGATAGCGATACTCAACCAAGCTTTTCGCAATTTCAGGATGAAGCACAAGTATTGATGGAAACATCCATAATTCTGTATCCCAGAAAACATGTCCATTATAACCAAGGCCGCTTAGTCCCATTGGTGAGGGAGATAATGCCGTTCCTTCTCTTGAAAAAGAATATAGATGATACAACATGCTATGAACATCCTGTTGTGATTGCGGATCACCTTCAATTATAATATCGCTCTTCCATAATTCTTCCCATGCTTTTGTATGAAAGCTAATAAGCCTTTCTCTTCCTTCTAGTTTTGCAAATATGGTTGCCCGTTCTGCTTCATTTAATGGATCATCATGATGAGCAGAAGTGATAGAGGAGCCAGCTATAGAAAAACGATACGTTTCACCAGCTTTCATTTTCCTGGTAAATTTCATCAGGTGCATATTATTATCCCACATTTCGTGGATCACTCTTGGTTCGTTACCATGCGTTTCACTAAATAAAAATGTATTGCTCGCACACATCAGTAGTTTACCTGTCGGGCTTTTTGCAGAAGATGTAAGCAAACTAATAACGACATGCGGCCTGTCAATCTCATTATAATAATTCTGAACATCTTTCAATGCATCGGGTGCTTCCATTACACTTGCTCCGGTCATGGTAAAATCTTTTTTTGCAGTAACAGTCACATCCATCAAAACAGTGTAGGGCAAATGACGCAATGAATAATAAGTGTAGGTAACGGAGGCTTTATCGCTGTAGTCAAATGTTGTAGTGAAAGAAGCTTTCTTCATGTCGAGCTCCTGTTGCATGTTGACAGCTGATCTTCCATCAATTCTTTTTCCATCTATTTCCAGGTACATGTTCAGTAAGTTGAAGCTCTTCAAAAAGTTGCTGACCCTTCCACGCCCATAGAGGTCATAGGCTCCGGCAAGCACAACATCTTTTACTTTGAATGGCTCGGCAGATGAAACAACCCCGATCATTCCATTTGCCACAGTAACTCCGTAATAATTTGTTGGGTCGATCTTATCCGCTTTTATTTTCCAGGCATCCTGGGCAAAGCATAGACATGGAAAAAAAAGGAAGGGGAGAAAAAAATATTTTCTGATCATATGACAAGAATTACTCAAACAAATGTATTGAATAACAAAATGTTCAACCTTTTTGGTTTACCTCGTCGCCAAAAGATTTTTTACAGAAAGAGCCCGGTTATAAAATATTATTTTGTTTAGAAGCAAAAAAAAATTTAAACTTGTGTAAACGATTGCATAAGTGTCTTACAAGACCACAATAATAGATATTGCACGAGAATTGAATACTACTCCGGCAACAGTATCCAGGGCTCTAAGTAATCACCCGGGAATTAGTGAAAAAACAAAACAAACAGTTCAGCTTACAGCTTCAAAGCTTAATTATAAAAGAAACAGGATCGCATCATCTCTCCGATCAGGTAAAACTCATGTTATTGGAGTTATAATTCCCAGCGCAGAAATTAATTTTTTCGGATCTGTTGTACACGGAATAGAAAGTGTAGCAAATTCAAACGGATACAATGTTTTGCTATTCCAATCAAATGAAAGCAGGGAGTTCGAAGAAAAAGGATTGGAAACATTCTTAACAGCAAGGGTAGATGGTATCCTTGTTTCTCTTGCAAAAGACACGATCGATTATTCACATTTTTTAGAAATAAAAAAACGGGGTATCCCACTTGTATTTTTTGATAGAACAGCTGATGACCTTGGAATTGATTCAGTGGTGATAGATGACTACAAAGGAGCATTCAATGCTACCGAGCACCTGATCCAGCAAGGTTATAACAGGATCGCTCATATATCAGGTCCACAACATCTGAAAAATTTTCATGATCGTATGAAAGGATATATGGGAGCTCTCCAGGCCAATAAAATTAAAATGGATCCGGATCTCATTTATCCGGGTAATATTTCAATCGAATCTGGTAAAACAGGAACGGAATATTTTTTAGCTCTTTCAAATTCCCCTGATGCAATTTTTGCTGTAGAGGATTTTACGGCTTTGGGAGCGATCAGTAAATTAAAAGAAAAAAATATCAGGATACCGGAACAAATGGGCATTATTGGTTTTGCAAACGAGTTGTTTGGAGAACATATTACTCCGTCTCTTTCTACGGTTGATCAGCAAACAATCAGAATGGGGAAGTCGGCATTGAATCTTTTGGTTGATATAATGGAAAAAAAGGAACAGCACATTAAACAAAAAATCGTGCTTGATCCTTTATTAATAGTCAGGCAATCCTCTTTAAGAATTGGGTAGATAAAGAATGGTTTTTTTGACCGTTTATGTAAACGATTACATAATAGACATCGAACTTAGATTTTAATACGATAGGAAGATTAGCAGCTACCAGAGAAGTGAGGATAACTTTTGGTGTCATGAATGAAAACCCGATGAATCGAAAACTAAATTTTGTGGAAATAAAAAAAAACACAACTTTGTGTCTCGGATACACATTTGACTTTTTATATTTTAGAACCTAACAACAATTCTGCTTATGTACTGCAAAAAATTGCTTAAGGCAATTATCTTTCCCTGTTTGTTATTTTTATCAATAACAGGTTACTCACAGGAGAAGGTAATTACTGGAAAGGTTACTGATTCAAAAGATGGATCAGCAATGCCCGGGGTCTCGGTTACTGCCAAAGGAAGTACTACCGGCACTCAAACAAAGGCTGATGGTACTTATAAACTATCAGTCAGTTCCTCAACAACTGTTCTCATTTTTTCATTTGTCGGTTACGATCAACAAGAAGTATCTATTAAGGGTTCATCAGTAGATATAAAACTCGTAAATACGAATACGACACTTGGTGAAGTAGTAGTGACGGGTTATGGCACAGCCCGGAAAAAAGATCTTACCGGATCTATTGCCACGGTAACATCCAGGGAATTTATAAAAGGAAGCATTACCACACCGGAACAATTGATTGCCGGAAAAGTTCCTGGTGTTTCAATTATTTCCAATGGAGGCCAACCGGGTTCAGGAAGCACGATCAGGATTAGGGGCGGATCTTCATTAAGTGCCAGCAACGATCCATTAATTGTAATTGACGGAGTGCCGCTGGATAATGGAGGTATTGCCGGAGGTAATAATCCTCTAAGCTTTATTAATGCAAACGACATTGAGTCTTTTACTGTTTTAAAAGATGCATCTGCTGCCGCTATCTATGGAACAAGAGCTGCGAATGGTGTTATCATCATTACCACTAAAAAAGGCAGAAGCGATAAATTGAAAGTAAGTTTTAGCACTGTAAATTCAATTTCATCAAATACAAAACAAGTAGATGTTTTAAATGCCGACCAGGTTCGTTCTATTGTAAAATCTCTTGGCACACCAGATAAGATCGCACAACTTGGAACGGCTAATACAAACTGGCAGGATCAGATCTATCAATCAGCATTTGGTTCAGATAACAATGTTAGTGTAACAGGTGGCATAAAAGGACTTCCTTACAGGGTATCATTGGGCTATCTAAACCAGGAGGGTGTTTTAAAAACAGATCATCTCGAAAAATTTTCCGCAGCCATAGTAGTAAATCCTGTTCTTTTTGATAAGCATCTTAAAATTGATCTTAACTTAAAAGCGAGTGAGCAGAAATACAGGTTTGCCAATCAAGGCGCTATCGGAGCTGCTATTAATTTTGATCCTACTAAACCTGTTTATTCAGATAGTAAAAGATATGGTGGGTATTGGGAATGGCTTGATCCCAACCCGGGAGCTACTTATGGTCAGCCATGGAACAGAGCTGGAAGAAATCCAGTTGCGATGCTAAATGACAGGGAAGATAATAGCGACTCGAAAAGAAGTATCGGGAACTTACAAGCTGATTATAAAATACATTTTCTTCCTGACTTACATGCTAATCTTAATTTGGGATATGATATATCGGAAGGTACAGGTACCATATTTGTTTCAGACAGTTCATCACTTGAATATAGCACAGGGGGAGAAAATAATCAGTATAAGCAAACTAAAGCGAATTATGTAGTAGAGTTCTATTTTAATTATGTTAAGGACATAAAATCAATAAAGAGTCGCATTGATGCAACTGCAGGTTATTCTTATAATTATTATCGTACTCAGAATTATAATTATGCCAGTTATAACGCCAGGGGAGTTAAATTTCCAAACACAGACCCTGCTTTTCCTTTTGATAAACCTGCACATACACTACTCTCATTTTTTGGAAGAGTTAATTATGCCTACAATACTAAGTATCTTTTAACAGCTACTCTTCGCCGTGATGGTTCATCAAGGTTTTCACCCGATAACAGGTGGGGATTCTTCCCTTCAGTTGCTGTAGCCTGGAAAGTGAAAAGCGAGGATTTCCTTGCAAATAATTCAACGATCTCAGATTTGAAACTCAGAATAGGTTATGGTGTAACTGGTCAGCAGGACGGCATTGGTAATTACGACTATCTCTCATATTATGCTCAAAGCGGTAATGGCGCTCAATACTATTTTGGAAATACATATTACAAGATGTTCAGACCGGGTGGCTTTTATGCTAACAGGAAATGGGAGGAAACATCTACTACAAACATCGCTGTTGATTATGGGTTCCTGAATAATCGGATCACAGGTAGCATTGATTTCTACTTAAAAAAGACCAAGGATCTACTGAATAGTGTTCCTCAACCCGCTGGTACGAACTTTTCTGCTTATATCCTGGCTAATGTGGGTAGCATGGAAAATAAGGGCGTTGAATTCAGCATTAACGCTCAGCCAGTAAGAAACCAGGATCTGACATGGGATGTATCATTTAATGCAACCTATAATAAGAATACTATTACAAATCTTACCGTAGTTCCTAATGATCCTAACTATATCGGGTTTCCGACTACAAACATCAGCGGAACACAGGGATTTGCATTTATTAATGCTGTAGGAGGAAGTAAGAATACTTTTTATCTGTACCACCAGATATATGATCAAGCGGGAAAACCGATAGAAGGATTATTTGAAGACCTGAACCGCGATGGTATCATTAATGAAAATGATAAGTATAAAGGTAAAAGGGCCAATCCTGATATGTTTTATGGATTCAGCACTTATGTTACCTATAAAAAATGGAATGCCGGTTTAGTAATGCGTGCCAGCTTCAATAACTATGTATATAATAATGTATACAGCAATAACGGAAGGTTGATTCAAATACTTAACGCATATGTATTGGGTAATGCTTCAACCAATTACCTGGAAACCCAGTTTGCTGGTAACACGGAACAGCAACCGCTCAGTGATTATTATATTAACAATGCATCTTTCTTAAAGATGGATAATATAAATGTTGGTTACAATTTTGGAAAAGTACTTCGTGATAAAACAACATTACGTGCCAACCTGAGTGTTCAGAATGTTTTTGTTATTACTAACTATAAAGGACTTGATCCGGAGATCGGTAATGGAGTGGATAATAATTTTTATCCAAGGCCACGTATAATCGCATTGGGTTTATACTTTGATTTCTAATTAATTTTTAAGAATAAGCATATGAAAAAAAATAATTTTAAAATAATAATTGCAGTTGTTGTTGCTTTTGCAATTATGACTGGTTGCGAAAAGCAATTAGACTTAAAGCCTACAAACGATCTCACCGCTGATGATGTGTATAGCACTTCCACAGGCTATAAACAGGCTTTGGCAAAAGTTTACGGTGCAATGGCTTTAACGGGTAATACAGGTGGCACCGGAAGCGCTGATATTCCATCCCAGATAATATCTGATGAAGGTAACTCCGATTTCTTAAGGTCGTTCTGGTATCTTCAATGTTTAAGTACTGATGAAGCAGGATGGAATTATCATAGTAATACTGATCCGATTGGGATACACCAAATGACTTGGTCATCTATCAACCAAACTGTTGGCTGTTCATATTATCGCAGTTTTTTCCTTATAACACTGGCTAATGATTTCATCAGGCAGTCATCAGATGAAAATTTGACGAAGAGAGGCATGACAGGAACTACCGCCGACAGTATTCGAAAGTACAAAGCAGAAGCACGTTTTTTAAGGGCCTACCATTATTGGGTGTTAATGGATTTGTTTGGTAATGTTCCATTTGTTACAGAAAATGATGCTATCGGAGTAGGAATACCTAAGCAAATCAAACGGGCAGAATTATTCGCTTACATTGAAAGCGAGTTAAAAGCTATTGACGCCGATTTGATTGCTCCTAAGACAAATGAGTATGGCCGTGCTGATAAAGCCGCTGCCTGGTCATTATTGGCCCGTATATATCTCAATGCCGAGGTTTATGCAGGCACACCTAAATATACAGAGGCCATTACATATTGTAACAAAGTGATTGGTGCGGGTTACTCTTTACATCCCAAGTACAAAGAATTGATGTTGGCAGATAACCACCTGAATACTGATGAATTTATCCTGACTATTAATTATGATGGAACTTACACCCAAAACTGGGGCGGCACAACAATGTTAACTCATGCTCCCTGTGGCGTTAGTGGAGATAGCTCAGGCACAAACGGAACCTGGAATTGTGCCCGTGTAACTCAGCAGTTTTTTGCGTTGTTTGATACAGCTCGTGATGTCAGAGGGCAATTCTGGACTTCGGGTCAAAATCAGAACATGACAGAACTTCTGGATGCGCCTAAAGACGGATTTTCAACTACAAAATTCAGAAACAAAACAAGAACAGGGGCTATAGCGCCTCATCTTGATCCGGGTAAAAATTGGACTGACATTGATTTCCCTTTATTTCGATTGGCTGAAATTTATTTAACATATGCAGAGGCTGTTTTAAGAGGTGGAACCGGAGGCAGCAATGCTACAGCTCTTGGTTACCTTGACCAAATAAGTGCAAGAGCCCGGCCAATTGCTGGGACTAATGCACAGCTAACGCTTCCTTATATAATAAATGAAAGAGGTAGAGAATTATTCTGGGAATGTTTCAGGCGTACTGACCTGATTCGGTTTGGACAATTTACAACCAGCGCATATTTATGGGCATGGAAAGGAGGGGTACAGAATGGTACGGCAGTAGATAGTAAGTATAATATATTTCCGATACCATCAACCGACCTTAGTGCAAACCCGAATCTTAAACAAAATCCCGGCTACTAATTAAAATAAAACTTGTTGATATGAAAAATATAAAACTATTTTTTACATTATTGTCGACAGGAATATTGTTTTCCTGCGAGAGAAATGTAAGTGCGATCTCCTATGATGGAGGCACTCCCCCGGTCATTTCAGCTTCACCCAGCACTGTAAGTCTTGAACCAGGTAGCGAAGCAAATACAGCTCTTGTAATAAACTGGACAAATCCTGATTATAAGTTCTCAACCGGACCTAACTCTCATGATGTGACCTATACACTTGAAATGGATACGCTGGGTGCAAATTTTGCCAGTAGTAGAAAGGTTTCAACAGTAATATCAAAAGAGCTTTCCAAGTCTTATACTGTGGGGCAATTGAATGCTATTTTAGGAAATGATATGTTATTGCAACTTAGCCCAAGAAGAAATTATACTCTTCAATTAAGAGTTACTTCAAGTATTGGCACAGCTGTAAAACTTACCTCAAATGTTATTTCTTTTACCACGAAACCTTTTGCGCCTCCTCCAAAAGTGGAACTTCCTGCGGCGGGTACTTTATGGATCACGGGAAGCGCAGTGGGATCGAGCTGGAGCAATCCGCTATCCAGCCCTTATGATGCATCACAGAAATTTACGAAAGTCAGCAATACTTTATATGAACTGATCGTGTCTATGATTCCCGGCGGTGGTTATAAGTTGCTTCAGGAGAACAATGGGAACTGGAGTTCGCAATATTCATTTTTATCGGGTAGTGCAACTTCGGGAACGTTTTTAAAGGCAGATGCTGCACAATTTAATGCACCGTCCGTCGCTGGAACTTACAAACTCAGTTTTGATTTTCAGTTAGGATTATTTACAGCAGTAAAACAATAATAATTAAAAGCTATTACAATGAAACTATTCAATAAAATAAGCGGGTTAATAATCACTATAAGTTTATTGACTTTTGTTGCCTGCGATAAAAAAGATGTTCCGGCCACTCACTCAGAGGGCACCGCCAGTGTATTAAGCAGTTCTTCTACCAATGTTGCACCAGCTCCAGCTGATTCGAATAACACGGCACTAACTTTAAACTGGACAAATCCCATGTATGCCACGGATACGGCATCCTATAAGTTTGTTATTGAAATGGACTCAACAGGGAAAAATTTTGCCAAAGCTGATTCCAAAACAGTAACAGGAAAATTAACTACAAGCTTTTTAGCAAAGGAATTAAATAACTTTCTACTTGCCCGTGGCTATGCATTTAATGTACCCGTTGATATGGATGTGCGTTTGAAATCATCTTACGGAAATAATAATGAACTGAAACTTTCCAATGTTGTTAAGATAAAGATGACGCCTTATAAAATTCCTCCTAAAATAGCTCCGCCTGCTGCATTATACCTCGTTGGGGATGTAGATGGCTGGAATAACAGCGCTTCTTTAGACAAACGGTACTATTTTTATAAAACTGATGAAACAACTTTTGCCGGAGTTTTCAATTTTACAGGCAGCGGCGGATATAAACTTATCCAAACACTGGGTGAGTGGTCTACTCAATTTCATATGATTTCGGGAGGAACTGCAACTGCCGGATCTTTTGCATTAGGGGATGCAAATCCAGCTTTCCCCAATCCTGATGCTGGATCATACAGAATTGTTATAGATTTCCAACACGGAACTTTTACTGCAACAAAAACAGACGCTGCAAGAGTAACTCCTCCTGCAAATTTATACATCGTAGGAGATCTTAATGGTTGGAATAACAGCGCATCTCTTGATCCAAAGTATACTTTTACAAAAGTTAATGACTTTGTTTTCACCATTAATGTAGATTTTGCTGCCGGCGGTGGTTATAAATTAATTCAAACATTGGGAGATTGGGGTACTCAATTTCATATGCTTTCAGGCGGGACTTCTTCAGCAGGAGAATTTGAGCAAAAGGATGCAAATCCTTCATTTCTTAACCCTACAGCTGCCGGAACCTATAAGATCACTGCGAACTTTGCAACAATGACCTATACTGTTATAAAGCTCTGATTTGAGCATAATAAAAAGCTAAAATACAATCAAGAAAAAATTAATATAAGCAGTCAGTAAATTTGGTTTCAAATCGCCCCGATTCTTCGGGGCGGTTTTTTTATTTCATGATAATATTTTGTTGACATCAAGTCTTTGAATATGAAAAGATAAGTGTAGAATTAAAAGTTACGCGAAATCAATATCTCATTTAATCGTAGAAGCACTATAGGAAAAATGGAAACGTGAATTATTTTTGTACTCGATTACTGTCGTATTATACACCAGTAATTTTAACTTCCGGTCTCCTTCCGAACAACCACCGACACAATCCGTTTTTTAACTTCAAAACCCACTTGTATGAAAACTACACGTATTCTCGCTTTATTATTATTTGTATCCATTTCCATTTTTGTTATTATTTCCTGTCAAAAAAATGATTTAGCAAAGGCAGACTCTTCGGAAAACGTTTCTGGCAAAGCTTCGGGCAACACTGCTATACTGGAGTCAATTCCTCCAATTACATTGCCTGATTGTAATACAGAATGTATCAACCCGGATGGACCATACATTGAGTCAGTTGGATCTCAGACAGAAGAATGGGGCAACACTTCACACCCACATTCAAAAACTGTCAGTTATGTTGTTTATAATACGCCAACTTCATTTGTAGTGAATGTAACTTTTGTTCATAGTGGAGGAAATGCTTCCGATTTAATCAGTGTCACAGCTCTTGGATCAACACAATCAGTGGCGACTTTAGCGAGTAACGCAACAAAAACATTTACATTTCCTTTACCGGCTGGTTGGGAAAAATGTGACAATGTTCCTTTTACTATACGCCAGGAAGGGCAGAGTGCCCCTATAAATATATCAGCTTCTTATAGTCTTTATGGAATTTGTGCTAACAGAGGCTGCGAAACTTCATTCACCGGGAAGGCTGTTGCCTGCGGTAACCAACGTGAAGCAGTTTATACATTCACTTCACAAGAAGCCTTGACTGGTTTTAAAATCCAGGGAGGTTTAACAAACTTTACGGGGGATGATGCAGTAGTAACTGTTACCCATGGTAGTAATATAACACAATGGCAAGGGACACAGGGTGGAAGTTCAAACCGTCTCATTAAAGTAGAAGGTAACATTGCTGCCTGCGAAACAATCAAGATCTGTATAAAATGGAACTCGACAAATTCCGGCGGAGTTATTACAGGCAGTTGGTCAGTTAAAGCTAACGGCACTGACGTTGCTCCTCCTGTTGCTGGATTGACATGTGAATAATTTTCTGCATCCTTATTATAAATTAAAAGCCCCGCTACACCGGGGCTTTTTTCGTTTAGTCTTTGCCTTAATAAAGTTAGGTCCTTAAAATTACTATAAGGAATACTAATACAGAAAAGACAAGAATAACATAAGAAAGACGGAGGGATAAGGAATACTGCATCGTTGGCAATAGTAATTTTAACTGCTCAACCTTTTTTTTATGTTGTAGTGTAGCAAATATCAATGTTATAAAACCAAGAGCGATGAGAAACATCCCGATCTCTTGCCCGGTAATATAATGTCCTATCGGGCTTTGATGATTTTCAAGCCTCGCATAATAAACTTTGTAGGCTGTAAATCCAAGTCCTAAGCATGTTACATTCCATTTTATCCAATTTAATTGTAATTTTTCCGAAGCTATTCTTGATTTTTCAGTATCATTTTCCCTTTTGATGGCAGCCATTTCCTTTTTTTCGATTTCCATTCTCCTTTTAGCGGCTGCTTCCAGCATCTTCTCCATTTCCATTTTCTTTTTAGCTACTTCTTTTTCTATTTTGTCGCCTTTAAATTGATTGTTTTTCATTTATAAGAATTTAGATGCTGAGATCATTGACATTTTTTTAATCCTTTCAATCGGATCTCAACCAAATAGTGTCTTCCTCGCAGAAAATTACAACAATAAAAAATGTTAAGAGCAAAGGCCCCAGTAATATTTTCATTTAACAAAAAGGCCGCTTACCCTTTCGGATAATGCGGCCCGGCTTTAGTAGCCCTGACGATTTTAATTTGCTTTAATAAATAATCGACTTGATAATTGATTAGGCGATTGCACATACAATGTATAGGCACCCGCAGGAAGCGTCGATACATCAAGATCCCAGTTGTTGGCGCCTTGTGTTGCATTGCGTGACCATGTTCTTACGATTACACCATAACCGTTCACTACTTTAATGACTACCGGCTCGTTATGTGTTGAATAAAACAACACATGCATGATATTGATAACCGGGTTTGGTGTGATCTCCAATGCGACTTGTGCATTGCCCGGTACATGCAGCTGTTTACAAATTCTTGTTTCGCAACCACGCTGAGTTTTTATTGTTAAGCAAACTTCGTAAGTGCCAGGAACATTGTATTGATGCGTTACTTCTCTTCCAGTCGCAGCACTGCCATCTCCAAAAGTCCAACGATAGCCAGCAACAGGATCATCTGGGTTGTGTATCGCAAAACCTTTGAACTTAAATGTTCGTGGTGAAATGAGTGAATCAGTCATATAGCCACCGCATGTATTTGTGGTTGGTCTTATTATTACTTCATCACATTCGGAAGCGATGCATCCACCTTCAAACAATATTTTTACACAAGCCCTGTATTCACCCGGCGCCGGATAGATATGACGGATAAATAATTGTGTTAATGAAATACCTGGGCTTAATTGTATACATGTATCTGTTCCATCTCCAAAGTACCAGCATACTCTTACGGGTTTTTTATTTTCCGATGACCATGGTGATGCAAAGAATCCTCTTACTAGACTGGTGATAGAAGGCGTTAATTCAAATATCTTGACACGACATTCACCCGGTGCTTCTACTTTCACTACTTCACATTTTCTTGATTCGCATCCACCGAAATAAGTGATCTTCACACATACTTCATAGTTGCCTGGGCGATCGTAACGATGATGAACAACATAAGGTCCTGTATAATCTTCACCATATTGGATACATGTATCCCGGCCATCCCCAAACTTCCAGCAGATCTCTTTTGGATTTTTATTATTGATATGCGATGGTATGACTCTGAATGCAACCTGTAATGGATTATTAGTAGTGCTGATCGGTATTCTTTCAAAGTCAGCTTTACATTGTACCACTTCACCTATCTGTACTTGCTTGCATTTGTATGCTTCGCATCCGCCATAATAAGTTATCTTGATACATACCTCATATAGACCCGGGTGATCATATTCATGTCTTACTGCATATACGCCAGTAAAGTTTTCAGGATAGTTGATGCATGTATCTCTACCATCACCAAACCTCCAGCAAATTGTTTTTGGTTTTTTATCCTGGCTATGAAATGGTAACGCTTTAAAATAAGCAACCAGTGGATCTGTATTTACAAGCAACTTTTCAAAATCAGTTCTGCAAAATTCACCAACATTGATTTGTTTGCATTTGTATGATTCGCAGCCACCGAAGTAAGTGATCTTAATACATACTTCGTATTGGCCCGGTTGAGAATATCTATGACTTACTGCATAAGCGCCGGCATAAGTTTCAGTATAATTTATACAAGTATCTCTACCATCACCAAAATTCCAGCAAATTGTTTTAGGCTTTTTATTATTGCTATTCCATGGCAATGCTTTAAAATAAACCAATAATGGATTTGCTGTTGTGTTGATCGTGATTCTTTCAAAATCTGCACGGCATTCATCTGGTCTTGTTACTACAATTAGTTTGCATTTATATGCTTCACAATCGCCGAAGTAAGTGATCTTAATACATACTTCGTATTGGCCCGGTTGATCATATCGATGACTTACTGCATATACACCTGTATAATTTTCAGGATAATGTATGCATGTGTCTTTACCATCACCAAATTTCCAGCAAATTGTTTTGGGCTTTTTATTATTGCTATTCCAGGGTAATGCTTTAAAATAAACCAACAATGGGTTTGCGGTTGTACTGATCGTGATTCTTTCAAAATCTACACGACACTCATCTGGTCTTGTTACTACAATTGGTTTGCATTTATATGCTTCACATCCCCCATAGTAAGTAATTTTTACACAAACTGTATAAGTGCCCGGAGCACTGTAGCGATGACGAACTATATAAGGCCCTGAAAAATTCTGTGCATATTCAATACAGGTATCCCTACCATCACCAAAGCTCCAACAAATAACTTTTGGCACTTTATTATTATTGTGAGATGGGATTGCCGAGAATCCAACTATTAAAAGATCATTAGTGCTTGTTGCAGGAATTCTTTCAAAGTCGGCGCCGCATCTGTCAGGTTCATTTATTTGAAAAGACTTACACTTCGATTCTTCGCAACCACCATCATAAAAGATCTTGACACAAACCTCATAAGTTCCGGGATGGTTGTATTTATGTGTTATGAGATAAGAACCGGTATAAGTTACACTATATTCAATACAAGTATCTCGTCCATCACCAAATGCCCAGCAGATCTTTTTTGGTTTTTTATTATTGTTATGCCATGGCAATGCTTTGAATGTAATATGAAGAGGACTAATTGTTGGTGTTAATGCAAGCTTTTCAAAATCGGCACGACATTCATCGGGCATTGTTACATAAACCGCTTTACATTTTGTTGCTTCGCAGCCACCTTCGTAAACAATTCTTACGCAAACTTCATAAACACCCGGCTGTAGATAATGATGAGTGACTGCATAAGGGCCGGGATTTGTATTTGAATATTGAATACAAGTGTCTTTACCATCGCCAAATTTCCAGCATATATAAACGGGTCTTTTTTGTTCGCTGTTCCATGGCTCTGCTGTAAATGTTTTTGTAAACGGTGAAGAAGCGACATTGCTTACTTCAAAATTCGCCTGGCAAGTTTCAGTAGAAGAATTAACAGCTGCGTTCGATGCAATTTCATCATTGACTGCAACAGATGTTACAGCGATGTTTGAAGTTTCTGAAATTGAATTTTGGGGATTGAACTGACCGTTAGTTTTCGTTGCGACAAGGACAATAAGTCCAATCACGAGGGCGTAGAGTTTCCTCATAACATTAGTTTTTTGGTGACACGATAGCTTTTCGGATAGGTCAGGGGTTCGAAGCCACGTTTTGTGACCGACTACATGGAACGTAGTTTAAGGCGGTACTAAATTTTTTTTGAGATAGGAAGGATTAGTTCACATCCTTCTGATGGTCAATGATGAACTGGATGATCTCTTCAAGAGAAGTATTTATACGGGAGATGGCGTCATTGATGTCTTCCCGGCTAACCTGTGCAGCAAAAGCAGGTGATTTCAATCTTTTTAAAACGCTTTTTACTTCTAATCCTTCATATCGTGTAGGACGAATAAGTGCCGCTGCATGGATAAAACCAGATAGCTCATCAAATGCATAGATCATTTTATCCATTGAATTCTTTGGTTCTACGCCAAAATAACCCGGGCCGTGTGAAGCAATGCAATGAATAACTTCAGGATCAATATTTCTTTTTTCTAATTCTTCAATGATGATGCGGCAATGATCATCTGGATATTTTTCCCAATCAGCATCATGTAGCAAACCTGCCAATTCCCACTTCAATGCAGTTTGTTCATCAGCATTTTCTTTTTCAATAGCCCATGCTTTCATAACAGCGGCAACCTGTTTCATATGCAGGCGAAGTTTTTCATTGGGCACCCATTCATTTAATATTGTATTGGCTTCATCAATAGTCATAAGATTGCCTGCATTCGCAGGATCGCCAAAGCTGTTGCGGTCGAGTTTGTGAGACATGAAATAGATATTAAGAATAGCAAGATAATAATTACTATGAATGGTAACTCACCGGGTAAAAATGTTTGTTTACCGAAATCGACAGTCTTATAATAACCACCCTCTGTAATTTGCGTGTAAATTAAACCTTGCCTAAAATGTCATTAAAGATCACTGGTAAAACTCCATCCGGAAAACATTTGGAGAAATTAAAGCAATCGCCGAATTATAAAAAGAACGCTTTTCAGAACATATCCGATACTCCGATGAAGCCAGATGATATTTCCTATTGGAAATTGATGAAAGAATTTATTCATAAAAACAAGAACACTGTCCCGCCCCGAAAATTGCCATCAATAAAAACTGATCTTTCAAATTTGAATTCATCGGATCCTGTGATCGTTTGGTTTGGGCACTCGTCATATTTGATTCGTATTGAAAACAAGAACTTTCTCATTGACCCGGTTTTTAGCGGCAATGCAGCTCCGTTGTCTTTTATGATAAAAGCCTTTCCCGGAAGTAATATTTATAAACCGGAAGACATGCCTTCGATCGATTACTTAATCCTCACACATGATCATTATGACCATCTTGATTTTAAAACTGTAAGAAAACTCAGGAATAAAGTAAATAAGATCTATTGTTCATTAGGCGTCAGCTCACATTTAAAGTATTGGGGATTCGATATAAATAAGATCACAGAAGTGGATTGGTGGGAGTCAAAACAATTAGAAGAAAATATTTCATTGACGGCAGCACCGGCCCGTCACTTTTCCGGAAGAGGAATAAAAAGAGCACAAACATTCTGGTCATCATTTATATTAAAGACAAAAGATCATAATTTATATCTAGGTGGCGATTCTGGTTATGATTCACATTTTAAAGAGATAGGTGACAAATATGGTCCATTTGACATTGCGATACTCGAAGCCGGTCAGTACAATACGATGTGGCCTCTCATACACATGATGCCTGAAGAAACTGTGCAGGCTGCAATCGATCTAAAGGCGAGATCATTACTCCCAGTGCATTGGGGCAAATTCACTTTAGCATTGCACGCATGGGATGAGCCAATTAAAAGAATACTGGATAAAGCAAAAGAATTAAATATGAAAGTACTTACTCCAAAGATTGGACAGCCACTTGTTCTTGAAGACGGTTTTATAACAGAAGATTGGTGGGATTTGTAAGCTATCGGCCAAGGATATAATTTTAAGCGACAAAAATTTTACTGTAAATCAGTCGTTTATAAGGGCACTATAAAAAATACTTCCCTTCTTTTTTGGAAATAAACTTCATTCAAGCCTATCTTCGCAGCCCCTTAAAAAAAACTATGGGGAATCAGTTTGAAGGATGGTTCAACTGATCATTTTTT
>Ga0207701_10001850_pt1 | contig 22003 bp, 20 predicted proteins | sample KBSSwiSSwithPhiX_FD_184294 | JGI IMG/M metagenome (GOLD analysis project Ga0207701, IMG submission 184294) | Switchgrass rhizosphere bulk soil microbial communities from Kellogg Biological Station, Michigan, USA, with PhiX - S5 (SPAdes) (version 2) | ecosystem: Environmental > Terrestrial >... | reverse complement strand
AGTGTGCTGAATAAACATGGCTCGCCCCATCTGTATTCAGCGATTTGTCAGAATACCAAGTAGACCCGGTGTTCGAATCGACCAAGAAGAAGGTCAGCATATCACCGGCGTTGATGTTGGGAATATCGACGTGGTTGCCAAGGACTGAGTTGTGGTTGTCCAGAACTCCGGACGCGACCACAACGTTATTCACCATCACTCCGATCGTGTCGGTGTTGCCCGCATCTGACCCTGCAAAAAACACGCTGATGGAACCGGTCGCCGCGGCGATGAAAGAGTAAACTTCAGAATTTTCGTTGGGGGCGTTGTTGTAAGGTATTACGGTCCCGGCGTGTGCCCTGGAAGCAAATTGACCCGTGACAATTGTTCCCGCTGCCACCACCACGGCCGCCAGTACAGATTTCTTCATTAGGAAGTTCTCCTACGTCCTACCTGATACCCCATGCCGGAAACGGTCGAACGAGCATCGAACATTTCACTGCAATTTAGAGTCTACCCGCATGTGTGTTTTTATTTTGGTCGCGTACATGCAGCAACGCGGCTAGTTACCGAGCGTTCCGTTCGCATAGAAACATTTTTGCATCGTTAACCGGTGCCACGGTGCCATTTTCCCTCACCGATCTCCCAGTTCCATGCGACCCGTGGCTGCTTTTTTGCTTAGACTTTTTGATGATTTTCATGTCCATCTCCTGAGCGAGCAATGCGTCACACAGAAAGAGGTTGAAGGCTGCCGGCAGGTTCTCTTGTCATCAAGGCCATTGCACGCTTCTGGTTTTGAATATTCGTTCGAGTCTTCATTTAAAGCGATCGTCCTGCACGCCGTAGTGAATGCGGCGTTCGTTTTCGCGATTCTTGTTCGCCCCTCAGGTCGCATGTCATCAATTTAAGTCTTGCGACGGGCGACGTCGCCGGTAGACGGCGAGCGGCAATTTCAAGTAGGTCGTTTCAAGACCCTTTTTGTCCAGCGCTACCCAGAAGGGAGCGTCAACTCACGGCAGGCCCGATAAGTTCGAAAGTTTTGCCAGAGTTTTTTGATGCGCGGGAGAAACTTATTTGACACCTTCTCGGCAGAATTCCGTGACCCCGACTTTGCAGCTGTCGAAGTTTTTTCGGTGGCAACCGTCACGCGCCTTCCGGGCGCCCGCCCCTCTCCGTTTTCCGACCTAGCGCCATAGGTCTGCTTGGTCGCAACAGATCTGGCAAAGCCCACCACTAGAGCGCCTCTTCCAAACCGACTTGCGAAGACGCGATGAGTTTTGTTCGCAGAACTCGCTTAGCGCGCTCAACTGACTTCGAAAGAGTAGTCCCGCCCGCTTGAACGGACGGGACTACCGAATACAACGCGCCGGGGTGTGGCGATATCCGGCACCTGCATTCTTCCTTGTGTCGTATCGGTCGGCCGAAGGGTTCATCAATATTCACGAAAATACGATAGCGCCGCAGCAGAACTTGCAGGCGGTCGATATGCCAAAATACGACTTTTTGTGAGCTAGATCACAGCCGCCGGTTCCACGTGTGTTCTAGCGTTGGATCAAGATAGTTTAGGTTCCGCGCTTTCACCGTTTCGGCAAACTCGCCGGAACGTGGCTGCGCAAAGCGGATCGACAATGCAAACTTCGAGCATGACCACAGTCGGGACCGGGACAGCCGATCTTGTTTGGCGGATCGTCTTGCCGACAATTTTGGCTTGCGGGTTCGCTTCGACGCTGGCGTGGATATGCCTAGTGGGGTACGGCGTAATTGTACTGACGTCACTCGCGTTCTAGGACCCACGTCTCTACCTACGAGATCTCCGCCAAACCTCGCCAACGAAAAACCCCGGGACGTTGCCCGGGGTTTTGTTTTTGATCGAAGAAACACGTCAGGCTGCGACCTGCGCTTTCCGCTTCTTGCGCCAGCGGCCGTAGCCTGCGCCGCCCGCGATCACTGTACCAAACAACCACACCGCTCCGGGAATTGGCGTGCCGGGAGGATTATCATTGTCTCTAGAAGTTGCGAGAGTTGCGCCAACAACTCCGGTGCAGTCGTTTGTCTGTGTCACGCTGCAACTGGTGTTGAAAATATCCAGCGCGAAGAAAATATCGAGATTGTTATACTGACCGCTGGCTGAGCTTAGGCCAGTAAAATTGGTCACGTGAAAACTAAAGCCTTGACCATTTGCAGCTTTGCATGTGGGGTTTGCACCATTAGTGCAGTCGCTTTCGATTTTGAACGTAAAGTTACCGAAAGGGGAATTCCCGTACGAGCCGGGGCCTGAAGCCGTAAAATGACTATTGCTTATTGCGGTGACCGCACCGCCCGCCGAAAAGAGAGGGTCGAATGTCAAAACCGAATGCGCGCCGGTATCGACGAGATAATTCGGAGCAACGCTAACCGCGAAGTTGGCCACTCCACCGCCAAGGTCGGAGACGGTCACTGATCCGAAGCTACCCGTTCCAAAAGCATCGGATAGCGTTAGATTGAAAGTCGTGAAACTCTGTGCAGGGGTTAGCGTCGTAGCGCTTCCAACACTGGGATTGGCCAAGAGTGCAAAAAAAGAGAATGCCGCGAGCGCCCCGCGCACGCAGGAAGCCAAGAACTTGGTCATTTCGGGGAAACCTCAGTGCATCACGCCACAACTAGCCTTTATAGGCTACTTAGCATCCGGTCAATACACGTACTGTGCTATATATCAATGACTTGCACGTTATAATTAATCGCCGAGTAAGAGGTAAAAACCGGGACCGCCAATCTTGTTTGGCGGATCGTCTTGCCGACAATTTTGGCTTGCGGATTTGCTTCGACGCTGGCGTGGGTATGCTTGGTGGGGCGCCGCGCAATTGTACTTACGTCCCTCGCGTTCTAGGATGATCACACGGCTCTACCTACCTGCTGCGAGTTCTCCGACAAACTTCGCCAGCGAAAAACCCCGGGACATTGCCCGGGGTTTTATTGCTATCAAGGAAATCTGTCAGGCGGTGGTCGTGAGCTGCGCCTTCCGCTTCTTGCGCCAGCGGCCATAGCCTGCACCACCGGCAAGCACCGTACCGAACAGCCACACAGCACCAGGAATTGGCGTTCCAGGCGGGTTTTCCTCACCCGGACACTGCGCTCCCACGCAGAACGGAGTAACACCAAGACTGAGGTCGACTGCCCCAGTGCGAGGACTTCCGTCAGTGTTGAAGTTAGTCCCGCTAGCGATATCAAGTGCCATGAAGGCGAGTGTATCTCCAGGAGGCAGCGATGACAGTTCAGCGAAACTAGCCAGAGTTAGACCAGTACCGCTGATCGTGAAGGATAGAGACGTCGGACCATTCGATCCTTTGAACAATCCGTCAACTCCATACTCAAACTGACCGAAGCCATCCATACTAAGAGCTCCAGCATTCTGCACGAGAGTTGCAGAATTTGCGACATCCCATACAGCCACATCCAGATTTGAGTAAGTGATTGTCGGGTTACCTATCAAGTTGAACCCAAATCCTGCACCAAAACCACCATTGGCGAACGTGTTACCGTTCAACAAGGAGATACTGATGTCGATCGTTCCATTACCGTAGTCTGTGCCAGTGATAGTGGCAAAGCCTCCCGGTTGTGGACCGCAATTGCCGGTACAATGGTCACTGAAAAACGTTCCAGTGCCGACGGTTGTAACGGCATTGGCTGAAGTCGCAGCTCCCACTAGCAGGGCAACTCCTGCCAGCAATTTCGCAGCTCTTTTCATTGCAGGAACGCTCCCACTTGAACCCCTCTAGGGATTCAGACGCCACAACGCCACTTTTACACCCAGGAAAATTTTACCGCAATCAATCTTACAGTAATTTACTTCATTTGTTTAATAACGCTGTTAAGCCACTCTGGAATAATAATTTTCTCGATCTATGGAACTACTTAGGGAACTTTGAACTGGGGAACCGCAAGCGCTCTCTAAGCTCATGAGTACTTCATTTAGGCTTGCCCGGCTCGGGCTTGCGATCTTATTCCAAGTTGCCGCGCTATCTGTTAAGGCGGCTGGAGCGGGTTTATTATTTTATCAGCCCACCAAAACGGTCATGCAGCTCCAGAATGCGCATCGCAATCGCGCTTTCTGCCGGCTGGTCTTTCTTTTTGTGGTGAAGCTCAGCCGTTGTGAGCCGCTTGCAAGCGATATGGAGATCTTCAACGGCTTTATTTGGCGGTACGTCGCGGGATCTCAGCTTCGTTTGGCGCGCGCTTTTGTCCCGACGCGACTTTTGAGAATCCAGCGCTGGCGGAACAGTGCTGACCCGCTCAGTCTTTTTGGCTAATGACTGCGTCGCGGTGGCCCGGAGCAATTCTGCGGCATGCTCCACTTTCGTGGCATTCGTAATCGCCGCTGTACATTGGGCGCGAAGCCTCATCTGGGTGACAGCGATGTCGACTGACTTGGCTAGGTCAGCAATTGCACTACAAAGTTCGGCATGAAGGGCATCAGCCGACGTCTTCGCTTTTGACACTTTCCCCATCCGTTACTCCGAACAATACTGAGGTGACACGCTCGCTTCTGTTAGCGAGTCGGCTTAAACGCTTTTGCAGCCCTCCCAAAAAGCACCCCGCGCAAATATACCTAAGTTGGGAGAGGCACTTCAATACCTTCATTAATAACCATTTCGCTCAAAGGCCGCACTTACGGGCAGAAATTACCGTTCTCTGCGCCAAAACGCGTGCTCGATTAGAAGAAAGCCCCGTATCCCAGAAGGGCGATCCAGATGAGCGTGAACCCGAGATCCAGGACAACGATCGAGGGGGCCGGCATGCGGCGAGTGCAAAGCCGCGACAGGCGAGTCGACTGCTATTGTCGGAGATCTGTTCGGTGAACTTTGGTCCATAAGCGACACCCTTTGAGGTATATCGCGTCATAGCCAGCGCAGGTTCACCGAAGCGCGCTGTCACGTCGCCGAAAATTTCACGAGCCTACTAAGCGCTGGCGTTCGAGCAGCCAGCGATGCCAACAAAGGAACATCAAGCACCCGCATTTTGCGAAAAATCGGTGCACCCATGTCCAATATTTTTTGCAGTGCTAATTTTGGTTTTGAAGCAAGATTGGCGCCGACATTGTCATTTAGCGAATAAATTTTGATAGGATTTGGCGTGCGGCGCTAGGCCCGCGTCACGTGCCCACCTACGCGGGGGCCATCCATGAATTTCTCCTCCCGGTTCAGCCGATTCTGATGACGACTCTCGCTGCCATGTTGGGCGCACTTCCACTCGTGATTGACATCGGCCCCGGCTTGGAGCTCCGACGGCCGCTCGTCATCACGATCATCGGCGGACTGCTGGTCTCGCAGGTCCTTACACTTAATATACGACACCGGTCATTTACCTGCTGCACCGCAAGCTCGGTGGAGCGAGCTTTATTTTCATCCGTCGCCACATCCCATCAATCGAGTAATGCTTGCTGTCCCTTAACTTGCATATAATTTATGATACTTTTCGGAATTGGTTTATTCTTTCCTTGGATAAAGTATTCCTGGTTACCAACAAAAACGAGCATATGCCGACCAGTATTGCGAATATGATCAATTAACTCTTTGCCTGCTCCTTCTTTCCATGCCGTTGGATAGTTTGCATCAACACAGACATGAAGAAACTCGCTCTCCTCAGTACCCGAAACATAAAACTTAATTTTATCTGGTCTGTACTTATCTGGAAGAGAAGGAGAATTTACCCACATGCAATAAAAGTCTTTGCATATTTGAGGACGTGTAGGACTCTTAAAGATCCCGCATCCCTTACCTGGAATGCAATCAGGACACCACTTTCCTGCAGGTTTCTTAATCTGAGGAACCGCTTGTATTTTACAACAAAGAGTACACGATCCGCACTCATGTTTCGCCATGTCAAAGATTCCCTAAGCAGCTTCAGCAGTCTCAATCCGTCGTATCTCCCGAACAGACTTACCAGGCCATCTTTTGAAGGCATGACTGAAGGAACTCTGATATTCAAACCCTAGCTGCCATGCAAGGTGGCTTCGGCCGGCGAGCCGCAGGTTCGTGCGCACCGTGCGGCTCCTTTAGAATTCATCACAGCGCGAAGGCTGCCACTCTTACAGGCACAAGGCCAGGCTTACGAGCAGACCGTCGAACACGGTTCGCGCCGAAGTGGTGTCGTAGCCTTCGTATCCCAGCTGTTCAATAAGCAGCCACTGGCGCTCGATAAGCCCGTTAATCTCCGCGACGCCCCGCTCTGCCTCCAGCAATTCAAACATGCGATCAAGCTCTCGTTTTCTGAAACGATCTTAAACAAAGCCGCCGAGCGGAATGGGGTTCGCTCGACGGCTTCGCACTTGGAGATCGGACAGCAGGGGACTGCTGCCCAGCGAGAGGATGCTATCGGCTTGATCTAGCGCGCAAGGAAACCCATGCTTTATGCTAAAACATCAACCTTAATTGACAGAAAGACCGCCGCGCGGCGGTCTCTCCGAAATTCTGCCCACTAAGAATAAACTGATCGGTATCGTCCAAGTGCGGACAAACGCATTCGCAAAAACACTTATTTTCGGCGAAAAGCGTTTTGCCAAGCTGCAGTGACCAGTTCTGCTTTGACTTGCGTGATGCACTGCCGCACGTGCGGTTCTGCTTCACTAAGCGAACCGCATCGCTCATTTAGTATCCTGCGCACCTCCGGCACGTATCCTTTCAGGTCCGCGTCGAACTCTTCCTGGGTAATCCAACGTACATCGTTGTGCGGGACCGAGTACATTAGCTCAAGATATTTTTCCGGGACGTTCATGTCCGCCATATAATCCTTAATGGCGTTGCGAACGCGCGCACTTGCATTAGCAATGTCATTATCAGTCAAACCTTCACGTATTTGCTCCATTCGCGGTTCATGAATGCCAAGCCGGCCAGCCCAATTGAGCGTCCGGTAGATACCCGCGACGTAAAGAAAAAAACACGCGCTGGTACAGCCATAACGTCCCGGATTTGATAAATCGCGCCCACGAATAAGAGGCGCGCTGATATCCCGCCTATCTGGCGGCGGGCTTGCGGGGGCCTCGGTACTCAATCGTAATTCGCGGATCAGTCTGCCAATCTTCAAGGCTTCGAGCACGCTGCCGCCCGGCGAAGCAAGAAAGACACCACCGCTGATTTTCTTGAAGTTGGACTCGTCGCGCAGGAAGTTGCGCACCGACAAATAATCTCCCGATTCAATCTTCCCTTCGAGGATCAGGACCCCTCTGAATACTCTCAAATTCTCCAGAGCGGTGCCTGGAGCTGTGCCCGCAACGAGCCAAAGCATTGCAACAGCAATTGAAGCGAAAAATCGGCACATCCGGGCTTTTGCCGACGGCCGACACGCCGACCCTACTGACGAACAAATCAAGCAGTTGTCCCTTTGACCGTGCCACGCCATCAAGTACTGGTACACGAGCCTATGGTTTGAAGCACTAGCTGTTCTGGCAGACGAGAACAAGCGAATCGAACCATTGGCGTGGAGACCCGATTTAATGCCGAAATCCTTTCAGACATTAGCCTATGTTCTGCCAGTGCTTGCAGTTCTCGCATTTTTGCTGAGCTGGAAGTTCTTCATTTCGCCTGACCCAGTTGAAACCTCTTCCGACTACCAAGCAGGGCTCAAGGCCACGGCAGCGAATGTCTTTGGGCCTGCGGACACTTCCGAGGATGAGCTAAGGATTTATGCCGTAAACATCGTTCGTAAGGTGCCATTCAAAAGTCCATTTATCGGCTATGGCATCTACCTTGGCCAGGGGACCGTACTCACGGCTGCCCATGTCATTGGGAACTGGCCCTCCTATACCCGTCTTCGCGTCATCATTGCGGGCCAAGACCTTCCCGCCAAAGTGATCAAATACATGTCGCCCGACGAGACAGACCTGGCACTGATTTCAGTGGATGCGGAAAGATTGCCAATAAGTCTCCGGCTGCGGCGCAATCCCTTTTGCAAGGGGCCGACGCCGATTGGCGCAAGCGTTGTGGTCGCCTATCCGGAAATGAGTGTTCGGTCCCAGATCATCTCTCCATTGTTGGTTGCGCCGCAATTCCGAACAAAGTTCAGCACCCTCATCAAGGAGCCCCATGGCTCGGGATCTGGCGTCTTTCGTGCCGACAGGAAGTGTCTTCTTGGAATCATGAGCCGGCGCGTAACAAAATATGTCGCCAAAAACGAGGGCCCGTTTAGAGTTGCAAGGCCAAATGGTTGGGCAGGATATTTTGTCCCTGTGTCTGCGTTGGCAAAATTCCAATCCTCGAGCCCCAATCAGGATGAACATCCGTTACCTGGGCTGATCTTGCCTAAAAACAGATCGGAACAGAATTAATCTGCGTGCGCCGGAAAAAGCCTGATGTGGCCAAAAACAGCTGACGGCCGCTCGCGAGCGAAAACAGGGCCGCACACGTGGTAGCGCGGCCTTTCCTTCACAAAGCGGTATCAGAGAGTATTTGTATTATTGTTGATGCAATGAGATTCGCTGGAAACCAGGCAATGAACGCCATCCAGACGATTGTGAATAGGACCCCGAAGGACAGCGCGACAAACGAACTGTACTTCCGCACAAGCAACATTGACTGATCCCTGTTCTTTGCACCGACATGGTTAAAGCTGCGGAGTCGCCGATGTGGCTTGCGGCGACCCCGCCAGTGCTAAGCGCTCGCAAAAAGCGTCCAACACTTAGTTCGCTTTTAACCTGCCAATTTGGTTACGTTGGATGAAACCCGCGAACACGGTGACAAAGTAACCTAAACGCCAGAGCACAGATTGGTCTGCCGCCTAATCGCGATGCAAAACCGCGGCGATCTCGAACCGGACGGCATGACTGCATGACTGCTAGTCTAGGCAGCAAGGTCCATCAGCGCAGCACGTTCGCCTCGAGCTGCGGATTTGAGAATGCGTACGGCCAGCGCGCTCTTCTGCTTTGTGGCTTGCTGCTCCGGCGGGAGGCAAGCCCACGCGTCGTCCAGGGCCTCTCTCAAGAGAGCGACAGTTTCAGGATCTAGGTACAGCGCCATGATTGCAGTCCCGTGCTGCTTCGCATGGGCAGAACCCTACGCGTGAAGATGACTACAGGCTGACGGTTGAGTGACTACAGTCTGACGTTGTTTTGATTTCATCGGAACTCATCCAGAGCGGCATCATCACACCACCTCGAATTTTTTTGCCAACTTTGCGAACACGCCCGATATGAAAAGGCCGCCCTCGTTTTGTCACAGCGATCTCTAATATGCTGAGGAAGGGAAAAAAGTATTCCGGGAGGGGCACAATGCATGCTTCCCAGAGCGAACCTGCAAGAAATTTGACCGGGCTCGAAACCATCCCTAGCGCGCAAGAGCCGGAGTCGAGCGAACAAAGGATTTTCTCGCCAAAGTCTGAAAGTGAGTTGCTGGCATCTCGTGAAGGGCGCAAAGCTTTCCAGCGCGCATTGGCCCCAAATTTGACCGGCCTTGAAACCGAAGTTTTGGCACAAGATCTGAAGTCGAGCGAGCAGCAGAATTTTACACCAAAATCAGAGAGTGAGTTGTTGGCAGCTCACGAATTTGCACACGCGGGGACTCCTAATCCAGCCGTAGATTGGATCGAGCACGTCACCGAGCCGGACGTCTCAGCGGTGCCGGCCTCTGGGGCGCCATTTCAGACATTGAGGTCGTCGTTTAACGGCCCATCTGTCGCGATCTCTGTGGTGCTCGCTCTAATTTCCGGGATTGGTGTCGGCGCCGCCTGGGCCTTGAAATCGCCGCTCTCTTCGGGTGCGGCACCTGGGCAGATCTCACAGAGCGCATTTGCAAACCAACTGAACGACATCGCGCAGGATCTATCTTCCCTCAGGCAGGACTTGAAGGACCTCGCAGCGCACCAAGAGCAGCTGGCAACTGCGCAGGCGCGTCTTATGGCCGCTCAGGAGCGGACGCTCCTCAAACTGGGTACCGTTGAGCAGCTCAAGCACGGATCACCAGCGCGCCCAACAAGCCGTGCATATAGATAGTGTGTATGTCAGCACGGCCTGAGGTAGCCTGCATTGAGATCTGAAAACTGATTGGGCGTTAGCCGATTGAGCCAACTTTCTCTTACAAAAAGACCGCCTTGCGCGGCGGTCTCTCCGACTTTCAAACTATTGTTTTGATCAGGCGGCTGTTTGAGCTTTCCGCTTCCTTCTCCAGCCGAGCAGACCTAACGCGCCGAGGCCGGTGGCGAACAACGGCAAGGCTGCAGGAAGTGGCGTAGCATTTGTTAGGTCAACGTGTGTCGAATCCACGGATGCAACCCAAGTCGCCCCGCCGTCGAGCGACAGTTCGGTGAAAACATCAAAGAAGCTAGTGATCCGGAACAGCCCGCCTCCGATGTCTTCAATCTTGGTCTGTCCGGTTGACGCCTTCGTGGGGCTCTCGCGAATCAAGACGCCGCCACCGCTTAGATCTTGCTGCGTCATCTCAGTATTGAAGGTTCCTAATTGTCCGAGCGCTGTATAGCCAGACAAAAATACTGTGACCGGCCCAGTGAATAAGATCGGATTAAGCGGGCCGCCGTTGATAGACACGTTTCCGACGACAGTCGAATTGAATTGTTCAGTAGTTCCCGAACCACCAATGAGCCGCGTTATACTGTTAAAACTACCGTGACTGATATCTTGAAGAACGATATCCAGACCCCCTGTCACATACTCCGCATGTACTTGCTGCGGGCTTAGGTAGACGCCGTCGGTTGGTGGCACCAACGGGGACGTGCCAATGTAGAAGGGCGATGCCAGCACAGTGCTTGGCAGCACAGACAGCATGACCAGCCAGATGACGGATATGGCGCGTGCCCGCATAATCGTACCCACTGATATTCAGGAGAACTATAATTTTCATCAGCTCGCTGAAAAGACAGCCACGGTGACCCATTGGGCGTAATCCCGGGCATTTTCGCCCGAGGGTTTTCGGCCACGGCCCGCCAAAAGATTAGCGGGTTCGCTAGATCCCCGACAGCATTGACCAGACTCGCTCAACTGCGAGGTCCATAACGGTGCTGGTCCACAAAATTTTGCAATCGAACTAATACCGACCAGTACGATGGGGAAATTCTGTCCGTTGCAGTGAACGTGTAGTTATCTGCGTTTTGGTGTACCTGCGGAGGTATGGAGGGATAAGGGATTAGGCTGGCCGCTTGCGCGCCTGAAATAAAATGGCCGCCGCCAATTAACGCAACAGCCACCAGAATTACCGTCCGCGCGATTGCCGCACTCACCACCACTAAACGCCACGAACTACGATCGTTTATATATAGTCCTGGCGATCACATGCTGCCCTGAGGCCACCCCCTGCTCACCTCTTGTTTTGTGGTCGCACCTTAGGACGGTGAACGAAGCGACACTTGGCCCCAGCGCGGCTAAGCGGGAATTACGATTGCGAGTTCCCAGCGTGATTTCAATCACACGATTTACGATTGGTATTTCACTACCGGAAAACCTTGTCGCGGTTCAGGCGGAACCTGGGCGAGCAGTCGAGTTCCATGATGGTCAGGATTGCTGATTGATTTGAGGGATATGCAGGTCGACTATTTTGTCGTGGCAGAAAAGTGAGGAGTACATGAAGAAGCTTGTGGGAATACTCACAGGACTTTTTCTGCTTGTGGGGATGGGAGTACCGGCTAGTGCCGCAACCTTCTTCTTCACGAACGATAACTGTACCGGATCGTGTGGAACGAATTCTCCTTTTGCCTCGATCACTCTCACGGATACCGGAGCAGACGTTGACGTCACACTGAATGTGCTGAACGGAAATCAGTTCAACACAGCGGGCGGTGGTCACAACACCTTCAATTTCTCGATGACACCGACGCTGACTGCGGCGTCGATTACCAACCTGACGGCGCATTATGTGTTTGTGGCACCCGCCAATAACCAGGATGGTTTTGGCGACTTCAAATACGCCATCACCGATGATGGTAGCCTTGGCGCTCACAACGCCAATCCGATCTCGTTCACCATCCTTGGAGTTAATTTCAGCGACTTCATACAATCGACCGGTAGTGGTGCTGAGCATGTTTTCTTCACGGTCGACATCTTCGGAACCAACGGCAACACCGGCTTGGTCGGGAGTACAAACCTAACGATCAATCCTGAAGGGGAAAATCCTCCTGACAATACGCCACTCCCTGGCGCGATTTGGCTATTTGCGGGTGGGTTAGGATTGCTCGGCATGCTCTACCGAAAAAAGGAAAAACCAAAATCCGCGTGGGCGTAAGTGGCGCCGGCGCTCTTTGAGCTTAGGCCACCACTCTTTAGGTCGGGAGACGCCACAACATCTCCCCTCGACCCAGTGGCCAAGGGGGGGAAGGGCGCGGCCACTTAAAATCTCAACGAACAAACCGCGAAGAAAAAACTGTCACTCTAGGACAGTGCCGTTCTCATTCGATCGGAGGCAACAACATCGGAGCCGGATTCTAAGCCGAGAGGCAACTAACCTATGTCGAGTTGACGGCGCAACAATTCATTCTCCGCGTACAGCGGCATCGAGACGAGCGTCAAAATGCTCTGCCAGCAGTTTGCAGCGAGGCGGCAGAACCATGTCGTCGTGTCCTGCGGGGACTTCAAGAACCGTCAGACCGCCGCGCGCGAGCGGCTCCCAATTTGCGCGCTGCCGTCCGGAATTGCCCACGGCGCTGAACATCGTGATGTGACCCGGATAGGGCTTGGGCACATAGTCACGGCTTGCCCGAACACAAAGCCGATCGTAGCAAGTCGGTCGGTGCTCGTAAGGGATTGAAAGCCCCAGTCGAATACGAAGGTCAAGCTGCCGCATCAAAAGCGCATTCCTTATCCATCTAAGCTTACGAAAGAAACCGTAGGCGCGGCGGCTAAGGCGCTTGGCTGCGGACATCCGCGACCATTCCTCGACAGGGGTACCGCGCAAGCCCGTATCTATCAAACCTAGGAAACTCACGTGTTCGCCTTGGCGGACAAGCTGCTGTGCGATCTCGAAACTCACCAGGCCGCCAAAAGAGTGCCCTGCGATAAAATAGGGTCCGTGCGGCTGCACTCGTCGGATTTCGGTGACGTAATCGACAGCCATCGACTCGATCGTACGTGGAATGCGGTGCTTTCCATCCAACGGCAGTGGCTGCAGGCCAAATACCGGACGGTCACTCTCAAGATCGCCAAGAAGATGACGATAATACATTACGAAGCAATATCTGTTGTGCACAAGGAAAAGCGGGAAACCGTTCCCGGACGCGCGAAGTGGCACCAGTGATTGAGAAGCAGCAATGCCTGTCGTCGCTCGGATAAATTCCGCGAGACGCGCAACGGTCGGCGCTTGTACGATGGTTGTTGGCGATAGACTGTAACCCAGCTGAGCCTCAATTCTCGCAAACAGCATAAGGGCCTGCAGCGACGTCCCGCCAAGCTCAAAGAAATCGTCGTCGATTCCGATTTTTGGAATTTTCAGAACCTCTTGCCAAATTTCAAGAAGCTGATGCTCGCGATCGTCGGACGGCGGGTGGACGGCAGTCAGACGCGTTTCTTTACGGTACGGCGGTGGTAACGCTTTGCGATCAATTTTTCCACTGCTCGCGATCGGAAACGAGTCCAGTACGATTATCTGGGAAGGCACCATGTAAGCCGGCAAGCGCTCAGCTAACCCCCTCCGTATGGCTGACGACGAGGTATCTGGAGGTGCAACAACGTAACCCACCAAACAAGGCTCTTGGCCAAGGGTACCGTCATGCAGCAATACAACCGCGTCGGTGACACCCGGCTGGCACTTGAGCTCGCACTCTACCTGAAAGGGCTCGACGTTATAGCCGCGTAATCGGATCCTGCGTCCCTTGCGGCCCACATGTTCAAGCGTGCCATCGCTTCGCCACCGTCCGAGATCGCCCGTGCGATAGATACGAATTGCGCTATCAACCGGATCGGTCTGGAAGACTTTCGCCGTCAGGCCCGGATTATTCCAATATCTATCTGCAAGAAATCGGCTTCGAACGACGATTTCACCGATCTCGCCGGGTTGGACAAGCGCGCCTGTCTCATCTTTGAGGCAAACCTCCACTCCATCGACCGGACGGCCAACCGCAACGATACCAGCGCCGGGAAGACGCGACGGGGTGAAGACCTGGCCAGCAATAGTTCCGCACTCTGCTGAGGCATAGTTATGTCCGATGCGCCAATCGCCTTCGAGATGTCGGGAGACACGAATAACGTCTTCCGCGTAAAGCCGCTCGTCTGTCGTCCCAACGAAACGGAGTGTCGGAAATCGAAGATCGTCGTGTAATAAGGTAAGCCAGGTTCGCAACAACGGACTTGAGAACGAGACGTATGTAATCTTTTGGGCTATCAGCCAGGGAGCAAGCTCCTGTAAACCGTGGCGAGCGAGATCAAACGGAAACAGGCATGCCCCCGAAAGTAGCGGCGACAAACAGTTGCGGATCCAAGAGGCGACGCCACTTGAGCGCAAATTCGCATATCTGTCGCCGCGCCCGACCCCGGCTAGACGGTTTCGAACATCGCTCGAGCGCATCAATCTGCGGTGACTGTTAGCCACGCCCTTTGGCCGGCCAGTCGACCCAGAAGTATAGACGACATAGGCCGTATCATCTGGAGAAGCCTGATCGGCTACCAATGGTTCGAATGACCGAGCGAGCTGCTCAACCTCCATGACAGTAGCTCTACCGGTGGCCGCAAGCTCCGCGATTGAACGGGTCGAACTGTCAACGACGATCTGCGCAGTTCCGGAGTCATCGATGACTTGGATCATCCATTTCTGCGGTGCATCGGGTGCGACAGGGATGAAAATCCGGTTTGCCTTCAACGCGCCTAACATTGCGGTAACCCGCGCGGCCTCGTCCTTGATGAAAAGCGTAATAGGCTGGTCACGTTGGGATGGCAGTGAAGCCAACGCCGCGGCAATACGGCTCGCCTTTTGATCGAGCGCTCGGTACGTTAGGGAGTTCTCATCAGTGACAATAGCCAATTCGTCGGGAACGGCTGCCACCTGGCGCTCGAACCGCGACACGATCGTGTCTTGGGGATTGCGTGAAGTTTTGTTACCCAACCATTGCTGCTCGAGGACTTCTGTCATGGCTCATCGTCTACAATTGGCGTTCAGGAAATGCTACCCGAACCACAACGGGCATTGAGGATTATTCTCAGCGAAGGTTGAATCAAGATATTCAATCTGGCCACGAGCGCCAGAACAAGTTTTGAGCAGACAGAGCAATTCTCTGCCCGTAACGTTTCCTTGAGACCCGCAGGGGCGTTCGAACCAATCTTGATTGTAGATCATCAGCTCCAAGTTTTTTCGTCGGATCATCCCGATAATAATAGCAAATTAATCTTCTTTTTTCGGTGATGGGCTCTGTGACAATAACTTGATAATTTGGGATACGATTAAACCAAGTAATCAACTTTTCTTCGTCAACCGGATCCTGCACATGCCTGCTGTCAGTTCCTGCCGGCCATTTGTACGCTACGCTGACAATTACATGATGGCCCACTTTTAGCAATTTCTGCGCAAAACTCTTCACATCATGGATATGCTCTAACACTTGAAGGCAGAGACAAAGATCGAATTCCCGGTTGTTTGTATACTCTAGAAAATCAATCTTCTTTCCGCGGACCCGCCAAGAATAATAAGGGTTGTTTATATCAATGGAAAATCTATATGGAATCCAGCTAAACCACTCTAGATATGGGCACGAATTTGATCCGACATCGAGTATACTTTGTGCATCGTGACCGACAACCCGAACCAAAAAATCAACGTATTGAAAATAAAGCGAATCACTTCGATCATGCCAATATTGATTGGAAACACTTGATTTTTTTTTATCAAACAATTTCATTTCCCACCCGACCAGGTGTTTTGATACGCCGGCGCCGACACACGAATGGGAGCAAGCGTGCGCCCATCACCTTTATCCTGGCGCATAAAAAAGCGAGGTCGCGCCACACTGCGGATCGCAATACCAAGGCGCACATTGTAAACAGGCTCGAACAAGGCGAAATGCCACCCGTGAGAACCGAAAGTCGATGGTCCCGAAACCTCGATGCCCGCGTGCTCGTCGAACCGGAATGAAACACAGGCGAGCGATCCAGAAAGGCCAACGCCGACGGCCTTCAAAAACGCCTCCTTCAATGTCCACAGTTCAGCGAAGCGGATATTACGCAGCTCATCTGAACACTGGCGCAACCACGCCGCTTCTTTTTCGGAGAAATGCCGATCCGCGACTTCTTGGATGCACTGTGATTGATCGGTTCGTTGAACATCTACGCCAAGCGGCACGCTGGAGGCGATCGCACACGCGACACATCCCCGAGTATGTGAGAGACTGAATGACAATGCCCGCACTTGCGGGTCGACCGTTTCGATCGATGGCTTGCCATAGTTGTCGGCAGCAAATTGCCAATCGATGGGCGGCACGTCTGCATGCTTGGAAAGTGCCCGCCGCAAAAGGTCGTGGGCGGTTGTGAAATCGCGACGGTCGGCTCCGAAGCGGAGTCGATCGCGACGGGCCCGTTCTTCAACCGATAGATGTTTTTCAGCCGACCTCACAGCGTCGTCATCAAGTGCTGCAGTGCCGCGATACCAGATGTAGACGTCAGATTGGTTATGAGTGGGCACGGGCCATTCTCGGCATCACCGGTCTCCGTTATCAACGATCGAAGCAAATCAGCAAATTTGGCGGAAAATAGTTTCGACCCGCGCGGCTCCCAGTTTTCCAATGGCAAAACGCAAAGGACGACCACTGGAAATCCACTAGTCGTCCTCCATTATAGTCTCAGATAATGATGGTCAAGATTTCAGAGAAGCCTGCCTCTCCCCCGTCGTGAGAGCAATGGTCTCAGATTTCTCGGGTCGTGACATGAGACGGCGCCAATCGCATGTCCGCTAAGTGCCAATAGCGAACATCGCCTCAGTCGACCACCTCGCTCGGGCGAGTACCTGTGGAGGAACGTTGAGGCCCTACCAGATCGATTTTCGTTTCCGGCGCCATTCGAGCAGCCACACGCTGGTTAAAGCTGCCCAGTGTCGTTACATTTTGTGGGGCAGCATGCTTTGCGTGTGGGGGATTCGACTATGCATGGGCGGATCTTGGTAATCGACTGGGGGATACCGACACCTGATCAAGACAGCGGCTCTGCCAGTACTTTCTCTTATTTGCAAATTCTCGCACGCGCGGGCTTCGAAGTACTTTTCGCACCTCATAACCTCACACCCCGACCAGCATACAGAGGGATTCTGGATCAACTTGGCGTGACCTCGACAGCGCGATATTTGTCGGGACTTAGAAGCATTGATGTAAAACCACTTACAGCGCCCCGGTGGACCTCCATAGAGTCCGTTGTCGAAAAGGTCGGCCCGACTTGTGACCTTTTACTCCTCTATCGTGCGCCTTTCGCATCTCAGATATTTGACTTGGCAAGACGAGCAGCACCCGCTGCAAAGATTTTGTTTCATGCAGTCGATTTGCACCATTTGCGTATGGAACGCGAAGCAAAATTATTTGGCGATCCTTTGATGGCCGAGGCCGCATCGGCGATGCGAGAGACCGAATTGAAATTGGTAAACCAGGCAGACGCGACCATTGTCGTCAGCGAATATGAGAGCAGCCTGCTGAGAAGGCTGACGCCGCTCGCGCGGGTACATCAGATTCCCATTTTGCGTGAAGCAACCCCGATCCCTGAGTGTGACTGGGAGAATCGACGTAATTTCCTGTTCATCGGTGGTTTTAGACACAGTCCAAATGTGGACGCGGTACTGTGGTTCGTGCGTGAGGTTTGGCCAAAGCTGCAGGCTATGGGCTACTCTGATTCTTTTACCATCACTGGCGCCCACGTTCCTCCCGAAATTAATGACTTAGCGAGCGACAGGATCGTCATACGTGGTTACGTCAGGGACTTGCCGCCTTTGTTCAAGAAACACCGCCTTAGCGTCGCACCTCTACGGTACGGAGGCGGCATCAAAGGCAAAATTGTAACGTCCTTGAGTTTTGGGGTGCCGGTTGTCGCAACATCGATCGCGGCGGAAGGGATGGGTTTAGGTACTGATGACGGCATCCTCGTAGCAGATACTGCTGACCGGATGGCCGAGCAGATTGTCAGGTTGTACAACCATAGCGACCTTTGGCGGCGGCTTTCGTCTAATGGCTATCTCACTTTTCAAAACAGGTTCTCTTTGTCGGCCGGCGCTGGCAAAGTTTTGGCAGTAATAAGCGACCTCATCGGTGCTCGGCCATATACTGAAAAAGATCAAGCACCTTGGTCCTGACGGAAGCGATATAGAAACGATCGAATACGGCGAACCATCATTCCCCAATGTCCGCTTTGGGTCCCGGGCTTTGCAATTACGTCACCGACATGAAAATGGGCGCGCGCGTGTGTCCATTGCTTTCAAGATCTTGCATCAGAAAACGCGCCGGTTTTATCGAGACAGTCATCAAAATGTTTCGCCAGAAGTTTGCTGTAGGGCGGCAAAACAATGTCGTCGTGTGTTGCCGCTATTTCAAAGATAGTCAGGCCTCCGGTTGCAAGCGGACCCCAATGAGCTTTCTGCCGTTCGGAATTGCCGACGCTGCTGAACATCGTGATGTGCCCGGCATAGGATTTAGGAACATAGTTGCGGCCCGCTCGGCGGCAAACCCAATCGTACAATGTAGTCCGGTGATCGTAGGGAATGGACTGTCCAAAGCTCAGCCTCAAGACATACCACCGCTGCCGAGCGATTTCGCTTATCCAATTCAGCTTTTCAAAGAAAGCAAAGAGACGGTGACCAACGCGTAAGCGACGAGCCAAATCCTGATGAGAATCGCTCGGTGGGTTCACCAATATCGTGTCGATCAAACCAAGGAAGCTCACGCTTTCACCTGCGCGGACGAGTTGCTGGGCGATCTCAAAACTCACCAAGCCGCCAAAAGAATGTCCCGCAAGAAAATAGGGGCCGCTTGGCTGAGCTCGCCGAATTTCAAGGACATAATCGGCAGCCATCGTTTCGACCGTGCGAGGGATGTGATGAGATCCGTCCAATGGAGGCGGCTGCAAACCGAACACGGGCCGATCGCTCCTCAAAGCGCTGAGCAAATGTCGGTAATACATCACGAAACAATATCTGTTGTGCACGAGGAAAAGCGACTGACCTTTGCCAGTCGCGCGAAGTGGCACGAGCGAGTGCGAATTATTGGCGTCGGCACTCGTTCGGATAAAGTCCGCGAGGCGCGCGATGGTCGGCGCTTGCACGATCGTCGTTGGCGACAGACTGTGACCGAGTCGAGCCTCAATTTCACTAAATACCATGAGAGCCTGTAGAGACGTGCCACCCAGCTCGAAAAAATCGTCGCCAATTCCAATATTCGGAATCTTCAGAACCTCCTGCCAAATTTTGAGAAGCTCATGCTCGCGGTCGTCGGATGGCGTGCGCAACACCGCAGGTCGTGCTTCGTCCCAAGCGGGCGGCGGCAACGCGGCGATGTCAATTTTCCCGCTGCTCGCAATTGGAAACTGATCTAAAACAGCGATGTGAGATGGCACCATATAGGAAGGCAGCCGCTCAGCTAGCCCCTTGCGCAGGGCAGCGGGCGATACGTTCGCAGGTGCAACGACATAGCCAACCAAACACGGCTCTTGGTCAGTTATGCCATCATGCAGCACTACCACCGCGTCTGTGACATCTGGCTGGCACATGAGCTCGCTTTCGACTTGGAAAGGCTCGATGCTGTAGCCGCGCAGTCTGATCCTGCGGCCTTTGCGGCCCATATGTTCGAGCGTGCCATCGCTTCGCCAGCGCCCCAGATCACCTGTTTGAAATGAACGAATTGCGCGATCGAGTGTACCGATCTTGAAAGTTTTCTCCGTCAGCTCCGGATTGTTCCAGTATCCCTGCGCGAGAAATCGGCTGCGAACGATGATTTCCCCAATATCGCCTGGAGAAACAAGCGCGCCCGTCTCATTCACTACGCAGGCTTCAACCCCGTCGACAGGTCGACCAGCGACCGTACCGGTGTCGCCAACGCTCGAAAGATTTGACGGAGTAAGAACTTGAGCGGTAATAGTTCCGCATTCTGTCGACGAATAACTGTGCCCCACTCGCCAATCGCCTGTGAGATGCCGAGACAGTCGAAGAACATCTTGGGCGTAGAGCGCCTCGCCACCCGTCCAGACGATTCGGAGCCTCGAAAACCGAAGATCGTGCGGTAATGTCGCGAGCCAAGTTCGCAACAACGAACCTGAGAATGGGACATATGTAATCTTTTGGTCGATGATCCAGGGAGTGAGTTTGTGCAGGCCACAGCGATTGGGATCGAATGGAAGCAGGCATCCCCCCGAAAGTAGCGGCAAAAAGGTCTCATTGATTCCCGCGGATACGCCACTTGAGCGCAAATTTGCGTGCCGATCGCCGCGCCCGATCCTGAAGAGCAACTGGCGAATATCGATCCGGCGCATCATGCTGCGATGACTGTTCGCGACGCCCTTTGGCCGTCCAGTCGAGCCAGACGTATAGACGATGTAGGCCGTATCCTCTGGCGAGACTGTCCTATCAGCCACGAATGGCTCCGATAATTGAGCAAACTGGTCGATCTCTATGAAGATGACGTCTCCCCTAGTCCCAAGTTCTGCTATCGAACGAGTAAACCTATCGACGATGATTAGCGCGGCTCCAGAGTCTTCGATGATTTGAGCTATCCAATTCGCCGGCGCGTTCGACATAACCGGAATGAAAATTCGACCAGCCTTCAAGGCGCCCATCATCACTCGGATTCGAGTCGCCTCATCCTTGATGAAGAGCACTATAGGCTGGTTGTGTGGGCAAGGAAGCGAAGTCAACACCGCGGCGACACGGCTCGCCTCGAGATCAAGCGCACGATAGGTAAGCGAATTCTCGTCTGTAGTGAGGGCCAGCTCGTCTGGAATGGCCGCCACTTGTCGTTCGAATCGCAAAGCGATTGTATCTTCGGGATTGTTTAGAGTGTCGTCGAATGCAATCCCCTGGCCGCGTTGCCGAGTTGCACGGCTAGAATGAAAATTAGACAACATTCTTCACCCCTACGCAGAACCCATCCGCGGCCATAGTAAAGATTCAAACTGCGACTTCGATCAATATGCAGAATTAAGCTAAAGTGGAGCGGGAACTCTGGTCAACTTAGTCGATGTCCGCTTTGGGTCAAATGCAGACCTGAGCAGCACACAAGCCGATGTCCGCTAAGTGCCAATAAGCGACATTAGCGTCGCCTGATCGAAAGGGCGACGAGGCAAGGGCTTTCCGGCGGTGGGATCCTTAACTAAAGATTTAATGTGCCTTGGCGAGCCTGAAAAGCTTGGCCTAATATGCGTTGAGACGTGTTTTTAGGGTGTACCATGTATCACATCGCTGAGGTTATAGGGAACGACCGGGCGTCCAGTCACGTCACTGAGGTTTCGTTTCACCCGTCCGGGTCTTATTTCGCCGCTACTTACGAAAACATCGATGAGGTTCGAATTTTTGATTCGCGAACTCGAAAATTGTTGCAGGTATTAGAGAATCCTGAGTCACAAATTTATAACCCGCACGGAGTATTGTTCACTGATAAATACCTGCTGATTTCAAATGCGCACGATTTTAGCAAGCCCGGTACTATAAATGTGTACCGAAATGACAGCACAATAACAAAACCGATTCAAATATTCCAAACCCCATTCAGTCACCTTCGCGAACCCCATAGTTTGGCGTTACGAGACGGCAGATTGGTCGTGACCTACGCCGAGAACGTCGCACCAAGCGGGGCGATTGTGTCCTATGGGTTCAACGAAGAAACGGGCAAAATCACCCGCGTATTGGACAAGACTGAATCCTGGTTTTCTGAGTACGGCGAGTCCAAAGGGATATGTTTCAATGCAGATGGGACCAAACTATTTGTAACGTTCAGATCTAACAAGCAGTTTTCGGTCGTAAAAAAACTAATTCGAGCAATCGCATCGGATGGTGGCTTGCCAGTGCCAACTCGATTGATGAACTTCTCAAACAAAGCTATTAGGAAACTCAAAAATAAATTTTGGCAAAGCAGTCGAGCTTTTAATAACTCGCTGAGAGAAATTGGCAGC
>Ga0207701_10001849_pt1 | contig 22008 bp, 16 predicted proteins | sample KBSSwiSSwithPhiX_FD_184294 | JGI IMG/M metagenome (GOLD analysis project Ga0207701, IMG submission 184294) | Switchgrass rhizosphere bulk soil microbial communities from Kellogg Biological Station, Michigan, USA, with PhiX - S5 (SPAdes) (version 2) | ecosystem: Environmental > Terrestrial >... | reverse complement strand
CCGGTAAAATCTCACCGCCTTCCAGTCGCAAACCCATGCGGTCGGAATTCATTGCTACGCGGAATTTTTGTGCGAGCAATTTTTCTCCGATATCATCCTCCCAATTCTTGCCGCGAACAACGCGAAGAAACCTTTCCCGCGGGACGAATCGCGGCGCGCTCCAATCGGAAATGACGCCAGAAAGTTCCTTGCGCATACGCGAGCAAAGTTTTGATTCGCCGCCGAGGGGAAGCTCATCGCCATCGCGCAGGACACGCCCTGCCCATCCACCGAAGTGCGCGCGTAAATCGGTCGCCCGGCTTCCCAGAATTTCGGGAACGTCGACGCCACCGGAAATGGCCAGCCAGGCACGACCACCGCGCTTCGGTGAAATCTCGATCGCCGCCCCGGCTGAGACTCGAGCGCAATGCAAAATCGGAATCAGATCGTCTCCAACTCGTATCTCGAATTCGCCGCCGGCCCAGGCGACCAATCGGTCGACGTCAACCTTCAATCGTACCCGGCCGCTCGAGCATTCCAAACCAGCCATGCAGTCCGGATTGCCAACCAGAAGATTGGCGAGACGCAAAGATACGGAATCGAGCGCACCACCAGGTGTCACGCCAAACTTGCGGAGTCCGACGCGGCCGCAATCCTGCACCGTAGTCTGGAACCCGGCCAAAATAACGGACGCAATCATTCTTGTTCGGCATCAAATTGTGCGCGAGTGATTCGACGAAAACGCACACGATCCCCAGGTCGCAAGAGAGTGGGCTGGTTTTCGGTCGCTCTAAACAAGCGCAACGGAGTGCGACCAATTACATTCCAACCTCCCGGCGATTCAAATGGATAAATGCCAGCTTGAGCGTTAGCAATCGCGACGGAACCAGCGGGAACTTTCGTTCGCGGGCTTTCCAGCCGTGGCACACGCAACTTGTCCGACAGCCCAGCGAGAAAAGGGAAGCCAGGGACGAATCCGATGCAGGCTACCGTGTATTCGATCGATGAATGTAATGCGATGATGGCGTCACCGGTCAGAAACGTTTGACTCGCGACACGTGCGAGATCGAGCGCAAATTCATCATCATAACAAACTGGAATTTCGATCTTCCGCGCCTTTCGCAGTGCGCGAATGCCAGCCGAGGAAACTAATGCGCCAATCTTGTCTTCAAAGTCTTGTTCGATTCGAGCTGGATCAAAAAAAACCGCTACCGATTCGTAAGCGCAAGTGACATCCATTACTCCCGGAAGGTTCGCCCCTTCGAGTCTCTCCGCCGCTGAAAGTGTTCGCGCCAATAATCGCGCGCGATCGGAAGACTCATCAGCAAAATCAAGAGTGATTGCGGAATCACCTAGCGGAGAAATCTTCATCAGTTACGATTTATCCCGTCATTCCGAGCGAAGTCGAGAAGTCCCGTATTAGTTTCTGTAGCAGCAGCGTGTCGGCCGCGCACGCGGTGCCATTTGTCATTCCGAGCGAAGTCGAGGAATCTCTGATTAATTGTTAACATTATTACAAAGCGTTTTGAAACAATAGCTAGAGATGTCTCGACTTCGCTCGACATGACAAAGGGCAGACTGTGAAAGCATGGAAATTTATACTTCTCGCGCTGGCGGTCATCGCCCTGCTTTGGTTCCTTAATCCCGAACGCGCAATCCAACGCAACGAGCCCGGCTTCGTCGAAATCGTTTATCTGGCTGAGAGCGGGCCGGAAGCGGGATCGGTCGAAGAAGCGATGCGTGATTTCGAAGCCCAAAGCCGAGCTGCTCATCAAGAAAATCCAGCGCAGCCGATTTACAAAATTATCAAAGGCCAAACCGCCTCGCGTGATCCGACCGCTGATCCCACCCGCTTTCTCGTTAGCACTGCCGGCGGAATGCCCCCCGACTTGATCCTCTTCGATCGCTACGCTGTGAGCGAATGGGCCGCGCGCGGAGCTTTCACCAAGTTGGATGATTTTGTCGCGCGCGAATCGACCAATCCCGCACCTGACGCAATTCGTCCGGAGAATTTTTACAAGTCATGCTGGGACGAAGTTATCTATGAAAATCCGCCCACCGGTGAGCGCGGCATTTACGGAATCCCGGAGCGAGTGGACGATCGCGCGCTTTTTTACAATAAGGATCTATTGAAGCGAGCCGGCTTTGTCGACGCCAACGGGGAAGCGCAGTCACCCCGCACCTGGGAACAGCTCGAACAAATGGCGGTCAAACTAACTGAACACGACGCCCGCGGCCGCATTACCCAGCTTGGCTTCGCCCCCAATTTCGGCAACGCCTGGCTTTATCTCTACAGTTGGATGAATGGCGGCCGGCTTATGAGCGACGATCGCCGCAATTGCACCTTGAACTCTCCGGCCGTCGTTCAGGCGCTAGAATGGATGACACGTGTCTATGATTCGTTAGGCGGCGCACAAAAAGAGTTCGCTTTCGAAGGGACGGCGCAGTCCGGACAACGGAGCGCTCCGCCTGGTGAGCTCGATCTGTTCGTCCAAGGCAAGGTTGCGATGAAAATCGACGGCTACTGGACCTTTCCGGAAGTGCTCGCGCAATACGGCCAAAACTTGAACTATGCCGTCACACTTCCGCCATTGCCCGCCGGGGCGGCTGGCAAGGAGAACAACGCATACAGTTGGGTCAGCGGCTGGTGCTACGCCATCCCTTCTACCGCACGACAAAAAGAAGGTGCGTGGGAGTTACTGAAGTTCATGTGCAGCCAGCATGCCCGTGAAATCATCGGCGAAAGCGAACGGCTGCGCCTGCAAAGCATCGGCCGCATTTATGTGCCGACGCAAAACGCTAACCGACACATCAACGAATGGGCTTTCCACAGGTATATCGCGTCCGACCCAGCTATTCCCGCCAAGCTTCGGGATGGCATCAAACTGTTAAACGACCTGATCGATACTTCGCCCTTCCGCCCGGTAACGCCAGTTGGTCAATTACTCTTCACCGAACAGAAGCGCGCGACTGAGAACGCCATCTTCCACAAAATGTCCGCTCAGGAAGCACTTAATGAAAGCACCACGGTCGTGCAAGACGCGCTCGATCGTGCGCTTAGTCCAGCGCGCGGCGTCATTGTGCCATGGAAGTATTTCCTGGCCGTCTACTTCTTGTTACTCGTAGGAGCCGCGGTCGGAATCTATCTTTGGCAGACGCGGATTTATCGTGCTCGTGCTCCTACTCGAAAGAGGACAATCGATTACGATTACGAGCAGGAGCACGAATTTCTAATTAAAGGAACGCGCAGCAGTTATCTGCGTTCGCAATGGGCGGGCGGCTGGCTCTGTGCTTCGCCATGGATTATCGGTTTTATCCTCTTCACCGGCGGCCCAATTCTCTTCGCCATCGTCGCTAGCTTCTGCGATTACGACATTCTTAATCCCGCGCGCTTTGTCGGCCTGGCAAACTATCGCTGGATGTTGACCCGGGACCCGCTGTTTTGGAAGGTGATTGGTAATACCCTCTACATGGTCATCGGTATTCCACTCGGTATGGCGCTGAGTCTGGCTATCGCTCTTCTGCTCAATCTTGAAGTGCGGGGTGTGGCGGTCTGGCGCACATTTTTCTATCTGCCTTCAATCGTGCCCGCGGTAGCTTCCAGCATTCTGTGGATTTGGATTTTCAATCCGAGGATCGGCTTGCTTAACAATGTCCTGGCCGCTTTCGGCATTCACGGACCTAACTGGTTACAAGACGAGTACACCAGCAAGATCGCGCTCATTTTGATGGGACTTTGGTCGGCGGGCGGCGGAATGATTGTTTGGCTGGCGGGATTGAAGGGAATCAGCCCAAGCTACTACGAAGCAGCCGCACTCGACGGCGCCAATGCCTGGCAACGCTTTCGCACCATCACTTTTCCGTTACTCACTCCTTATATTTTCTTCAATCTCATCATGGGCTTGATTGCTACCCTGCAAATCTTCACCCAATCATTCATTATGACTCAAGGCGGGCCCATCGATTCCACTCTCTTCTACGCCTACCATCTCTTTAACAACGCGTTCCGTTTTTTACAAATGGGCTACGCCAGCGCGCTTGGTTGGTTCCTTTTTCTGGCTGTTTTCCTCTTAACATTGCTGCAACTCAAACTCTCAAAACGCTGGGTTCATTATGAAGAATGATGGCGCACATATGATGCGTCGCCTTCTCATCTACGTTCTGTTATTCGCCGGATCGCTATTGTTCGCCTGGCCCTTCATTTGGATGGTCGGGACTTCGATTAAACTGGAGCGCGAAGTTCTCTCCAATCGGTCAAGTGTCTTACCAGAGCAGCCCATTCCGCGAAGCAAATCCCCTTACCTCGACGATCGAATGTTTGCTCATGCAGACGGACCACATCGCGATGAAGCGATTGCGATCCTGGAAGAGCAACTGCACAGCCATGTTTGGCCGCCGCAGGTCGATCCCGAAATTGCGCGCCAGCAGGTGGCGCGCGGAATCTATGAGCGTTTGCTTGTGCTAATTCCATATGAACGCTGGAGCGATTCGGGCGAACAATTGCGCGCCGCCTTAACTGCCGCAATCGCCCCGGATCTAATCGATAGCGTATTTGGACAACTGCGACGCGTCTTGCTCATCGGGCAACTTCGCGCCCGTTCCACCGAGTTGCAGGAAGATGAACTCGTTTCTGGATCGGATGCCGCAACGAAATGGATTGTTGCCGGGCCAGGGGCGCTTTCCCAGAAACCCGACGCTTCGGAATTTTCCTACGATTTTTCTTCCGACAGCAAGGTTACGTTATCGCAAACATTCACTACCAGTTTTCCAATCGAGCGTTTACGCCGCCTGCAATTCTATTTTCAGCCCGATGACAGTTGGCACGTTTTGCGTATGACGGTGGAGAAACTCGGCCATCGCTTTGTCAGCGAGCGAGCGATTTATCTCGCTGATCACAACTGGCAAGTTGCTACCTGGCAGGAACCGAGTGCGGATGACTCGCTTACCAAAATCAAAACCTGGACGCTGCTAAAGGATGCAGGGCAATCGGCAATTCATGGCCCGAACGAAATCAGGATTACGCTGGAACTGCATCGCACCGGCGTGATGGGCGCGTGGCTGGCAAAAATTTGGCGCAATTATCGCCTCACCCTCGATTACATTCCATTTTGGCGTTACGTCGGCACTGGTCTATTTCTCGTTATATTGAATCTAATCGGCACACTCTTCAGCTGTTCGCTTGCCGCTTATGCTTTCGCCCGTCTGCAATGGCCCGGCCGCGGCATCTGCTTTGCCGCGTTGCTCGGCACGATGATGATTCCAGCGCAGGTGACGATGATTCCGCAGTTCCTGATCATGCAAAAACTCGGCTGGTATAACACGCTCAAGCCGCTTTGGGTGATGAGTTTCTTTGGCTCCGCCTTTAGCATTTTTCTGTTACGGGAGTTTCTTAAAGGCATTCCTCGCGACTTGGAAGATGCTGCGCGTCTCGATGGCTGCGGCTTTTTTCGGATCTACTGGCATATTATGCTGCCCTTGGTGCGCCCAACCCTCGCCGTTATTGCCATTTTTACTTTCCTCGCAACCTGGAACGATTTTATGGGGCCACTCATCTACCTGAGCGATCAACGGCTCTATCCCCTCTCCTTCGGCCTTTACGCTTTCCAGATTCAATCCCTTCAGCCCGGGACCAGCGCTGGCATCGGGATGTTAATGGCGGGCTCGCTCCTGATGATGCTGCCGGTAATCGCAATCTTCTTTTTCGCCCAACGCTACTTTCTCCAAGGTATTACATTGACGGGAATGAAGGGATAATCGAGTCGCTGCTCCACCGAGACGCAATGCCCTATTTTACCGCTTCGATTTCGATTGTCGGCGTGACGTTATTGCTAATGCCGGAAATGGATTCCGAAGCGCTACTAAACATTAACCCGAAATCTTTGCGATTGATCGGATCGGTGGTGACGATCCAGCGAGTGCGCTCGGGAAGCGACTCGCTGCTCGGGGGTGTGGCCAATTTCACATGCAACGTCATCGGCTTGGTCACGCCGTGCATGGTGAAATCGCCAAGGATGTCGCCGCTATTTTCGTCAGTCTGCTTTACACTCCGACTCTTAAACGTGATCTCCGGAAACTTCGCGGCATCGAAAAACTCGGGGCTGAGCAAATGATGGTCGCGCTTCTGAATTTTGGTATCGAGGCTGGCGACCGAAATCCTGGCAGTGACCGATGAACGTTCCGGATGCTCGCGGTCTACTTCGATCGTTCCGCTGAAACGATGAAAATCGCCGCGCACAGTGCTGACAAATTGATGCAGGCTAAACGCGATTCGTGAATGCGCGGTGTCAATCTTATAGGTTTCGGCAAATGCGCCCAGCGGGACGAACAGCAGGGCCACGAAGAGAAAACGATACGCTCTCATGAACCATCCTTATCGCTGGCAAGCAATTTCAGCAACGCCGGCCGCGACGATGGCAACCTGCCAAAGAGATGGGCCAGGGCCACGGCCGCGTTCGACTTTGCGCCCTGCACCCCAGTGATGCGCGCCAGTTCTGTTTCAAAGTGAAGAATCGCCCGTTGATCGGGATCATACTGATCGAGGTAACCGAAAGCGCGCTCGAGCAAATGAAAGATTTCCGGTTCGTGATGCTCGATCTCGGTGCAGACTTCGATCAACTCGACAAAATACGACGCGGCCTGCGTGCGCCGATGATCAGTTCGAATTCCCGCGAATGCATTGACCACCACAACCTCACGCAGGGTATGCAAATTCGATTTGCGGCTTTTCGCGATTGATAACTCGGCTTCAAAGAACAAATCGAGCTGTCCGCGAAAAGGACTCCGGGGTCGTCTCGCACCACGAGCAACGGTTTGGATAATACCGAGCGAATTGGTGCACCAGGAGACAATGAGGCTGGTGTCGCTCAGCTTGCGTTTGCGTAGAAGGATTCCGCGCGTGGTCGCATTCACGGGTGACATTAAGCGACCGCACCAACTTTTGTAGGGCGACCATTCCTGGTCACCATTTACACATTGGCGGCGAGGAATCGCCGCCCTACAGTTTTGCGCGGGCTGCCGGGTAGTTCCTCGCGTCTCGTGATCACGGGCTTTTCTGGAAAGATTGTTTCGGCGAGACGCCGAAACCAGCACGCGAGACGCGCGCGCTACCCGGAATTTGAAGAGGCGCGGTCGCAAATCGGTTGTCGCTTGCGATTCAACGTCGTTTTCACAGTTTGGCTTCATGCAAACACGCAGGATTGGCTCGCTCGAAGTTTCGGTCGTCGGACTTGGCTGCAATAATTTCGGCTGGCGCATTAATGCGGAGCAGAGCGCGAAAGTTATCGACGCAGCAATCGAATCAGGAATCACGTTCTTCGATACCGCTGATCGGTATGGTAAAGGGCAGAGCGAAGATTTTCTCGGACGCGCCCTGGGGTCGCGACGGGATCAAATCATTCTGGCGACCAAGTTCGGAATGGAAATGGAGAAGGGACAGCAGGGTGCATCACCGCAGTATATTCTGGAAGCGATTGAAGCGAGCTTGCGCCGGCTGAGGACAGATCGGATCGATCTTTACCAATTGCATCAGCCCGATCCGAAGACGCCGATTCCCGATACCCTTGGCGCGCTTGATCAACTGGTGCGCGCCGGGAAAGTGCTCGAGATCGGCTGCTCGAATTTCTCCGCTCCGCAAATTCGGGAAGCAGCAGATGCCGCCAAAGGCGGCGCGCATTTTGTTAGTGTGCAAAACGAGTTCAGTCTCTTTCACCGCGACCCGGAAAATGACGGTGTCCTAGCCGAATGCGAAGCACGTGGGCTGGCATTTCTTCCCTATTTCCCGTTAGCCAGTGGATTGCTTACGGGGAAATATCGCCGCGGGAAGAAATTGCCGAAAGGAAGTCGTGCCGCCGAGGGCTGGGGACCAAAAGTGTTTACGGAAAGAAATCTGGCAGTCGTGGAGCGACTAATCGAATTGGCGGAATCGCGTAATCACACGGTGCTCGACCTGGCCTTCGCCTGGCTTCTGGCCCACAAACCGGTGGCATCGGTCATCGCCGGCGCGAGCAAGCCCGAACAGATTCAGGCGAATGCGAAAGCAGTGAATTGGAAACTGACTTCAGACGACCTCGCCCGAATCGATGTGATCATGACAGCAAGATAAATGTTGGAGTCGCGGAGCTGTGCGACGCCGCGGGGAAGACAGAGCGCGTTAGATTTCTCGCGTCTGATTCCGGGAATTGTCATTGCGCGGGCGCAAATCTTTGGCAACACCTTAGGATATGTCAGCCTACATCATTGTTGAAATCGAAATCACCGATCCCGTGGGCTACGAAGAATACAAAAAGCTCGCGGGCCCGACGGTGGAGCAATACGGCGGTAAATACATTGTGCGCGGCGGCGCGTGCGAAACGCTGGAAGGCGATTGGAAACCGAAGCGCATTGTTATTTTGCAATTTGAAAACATGGAGCGCGCCAAAGCCTGGCTCAATTGCGCAGAATACGCCGAACCGCGCAAGATGCGCCATCGCACCGCCAAGACGCGGATGGTCCTGGTAGAAGGTTTGTAATCTTTCGGATTACTTGCCGAATCGCGCCGATATCCGGACGAGCAAATTCAAAGTCGAAATGCGCGCCGGGGCATTTATGGTGCGCGCGCATGAGTGAAGAAACGATTGCGCAACGGGTCATTCGCGTCATCGCCAAGAACAAGAAAATGGCGCTGGAAGAACTATGTGCGGCTACCCGTTTCGACGACCTGAAAATGGATTCGCTCGATGCCTTGAACATGATCTTCGCCTTCAATTGTCGTCGCTTCAGCTCCTAACTCGGGGGAGCGCAGGCAACTTGCCTGCCCGTCTTGGCTGCCAGCCGAAATGATATCTCCGTCGGCAAGCTCAGGCTGGTAGCCTGCGCTGGCCGGCAAAGCAATTCACCGAGCGCGTAAACCGCATTCGGTTAAAATGTCGGTTCGTGGCGACGACCGAAACTGCGCGCATTCCCGAGGACATCACCGGCCGAGCGCGGCGTGTGCCGGTGGGCGAAGTCAATTGGCGCACTACTTTTCGAGCGCTGCGCCATCGCAATTACCGCCTGTTTTTTTATGGCCAACTCGTCTCACTCATCGGCACGTGGCTGCAACAAACCGCCATGAGCTGGTTCGTTTATGAAATCACCGGCTCGAAATTCCTGCTTGGCGCCGTTTCCGCGATCGGTTCCGCGCCAATGATGATTTTTTCGCTTTGGGGGGGCTCGCTGGCGGACCGTTATCCCAAACGATCCATCCTGATCGGGACGCAAGCGGCGCAAATGTTCTGCGCCTTCGTCCTCGCCGCCGGCGCACATTTGGGATTTGCCAACGCGAATTTCATAATCGTAATCGCGGCGCTCAACGGAATCGCGATGGGATTCGATATTCCCGCCAGGCAAGCGTTCACCGTGGAAATGACGAGCCGCGAAGATCTGCTCAACGCCATCTCTCTTAACAGTTCAATCTTTCATGCCGCGCGCGTGATCGGGCCGTCCATTGCCGGGCTAATGATCGGGACAGTTGGCATCGCCATTTGTTTTTTTCTAAACGGCCTGAGTTTCATTGCCGTCATCGCCGGATTAATGATGATGAAACTGCCGCCGCAGACGCGGCCAGCCACTCAAGCGTCTCCGCTGGAACATGCATGGAAAGGGATCGCTTATTCAATAAGACATCCGCGCGTGCGCACGATTCTCCTGCTCTTTTTTGTGGTTGGCGTTTTCGGCTGGTCTCACACCGTGCTGATGCCCGCATTCGCGCGCGACGTCCTCGGTCGCGGAGCCAACGGTTACGGAATTCTTATTTCAGCGAGCGGCGCGGGCGCGCTAATTGGCGCGCTGATCGTGGCCGCTTACGGGCACCTGGTCACCCCGCGCAAACTTGCCTTTAGCGGCGTCTATTTATTCTCCGCCGCGATGACTGCCGTTGCCTTCGCGAGAAGTTTTTATCTGGCTGTGGCTTTCCTGTTCCTTGCCGGATTCGGAATGCTTCTATTTTTCGCAACTTCGAACACAACGTTGCAAATCATCGTGCCGGACGAAATGCGCGGTCGCGTGATGGGTGTTTGGTCGCTCGTCTTCGGCGCGATGATTCCGGTGGGCAGTCTGGAAGCAGGAGCGGTCGCACATTTTTGGGGAACGCCGTTCGCACTCGGCTTTGGCGCAATCATTTGTCTGATCGCGGCAATCATTACTCGAATTTTGATTGCGCGTCGCGAATCGACAGCGGCAACTTAGGAAAACTGCGACCGCAGCTTCTCGCACAGGTAAAACGTCTTTTTCCGAACGACCAAACTTTGTAAGAGTTGTCGTCAGAGCGGATGCCGCAGCAAATACGCGATCTGTCGCCGGCGACGGCGGCAGCTACCACACGAGCGTCGCAGCGCTCTGTCTTGCACTAACGATTCACAATATGTAGAGCGCGCTTCTCCACCGCCATCGCAGCCTCTTTTACCGCTTCGCTCAGGGTTGGGTGCGAGTGGGTTGTTCGTCCGAGATCCTCGCTGCTACCGCCAAACTCGATGACGGAGGTTGGCTCGGCGATTAATTCAGAAGCAGCGTGTTGCAGAATGTGCGCGCCCAGAATTTTGTCCGTTTTAGCGTCAGCAATAAATTTTACCAGCCCTTCGACATCTTCGTTGGCAAGGGCACGGCCATTAGCACGAAACGGAAACTTCCCAATTCGCACCTCCATCCCTTTTTCTTTCGCCTGATCTTCGGTAATGCCGACGCCGGCCAGCTCCGGGTTGGTGTAAATGATGCCTGGGATCGCGTCGTAATTTACGTGGCCGGATTTTCCGGCAATGATCTCAACGCAGGCAATGCCTTCATCTTCGGCCTTGTGCGCGAGCATCGGGCCGGCAATGACGTCGCCAATAGCGTAGATTCCTTCGACATTCGTCCGAAAATGCTTGTCGATCTTGATCCGCTTTCGCTCGTCAAATTCGACCCCAACTTTTTCTGCGCCGAGACCCTCGCTAAACGGCTTGCGCCCAACCGACACCAGCACCTTGTCGGCTTCAAACGTTAACTTCTCGTTAGCCTTTTCCGCAGAAGCAATGACGCGCCCGTTCTCCACTTTCACGCCGGTCACCTTCGTTTCGAGATGAAACTTGATTCCCTGCGCAGTGAGAGCGCGCTGGAGCAAATTCGACAGCTCGAGGTCGAAACCCACGGCAATGCGCGGCAGAAATTCGAGCATTGTCACTTCGCTACCGAGGCGGTTCCAAACCGAGCCCAGCTCGAGCCCGATCGCGCCCGCGCCGATAACGAGAAACGTCTTTGGCGCCTCGGTAAAACAGAGCGCTTCCGTGCTGCTAACGATTCTTTGGCCATCGAATTTCGCGAACGGCAGTTCGATCGGTACGCTGCCGGTTGCAATAACGATGTTCTTGGTCTCGATTTCCTGGGTTTCGCCGCCGGAGGATTTTACGGACACTTTTCCCGGCGCCGTGATCGTGCCCATTCCTTCCAGCACCATCACCTTGTTTGTCTTCATTAACTGACGCACGCCGCCGGTGAGCGTTTTCACCACTTTATCTTTGCGCTTTTGCATCGTCGGCAGATCAACGCGCGGGTTCTCGATCACAATTCCGTGTTTAGCCGCTTCTTTTTTTGCGAAGGAAAAATGGTCGCTGGAAGTGAGCAGGGCTTTGCTTGGAATACAGCCGATGTTCAGGCAGGTGCCACCGAGTTCCTTATCTTTCTCGATGATCGCGGTCTTGAGCCCGAGCTGGCCCGCGCGAATGGCCGCCACGTATCCGCCGGGGCCGGAACCGATAATTACGACATCAAACTTGTCCATAAATCGTTAGCTCGTCATTCCGAGTGTTAAAAATCGATCGGTAATGTCTTGGGGTTTTCGATTCCTTCCTTCACCTTAATCAAAAATGTGACGGCTTCTTTGCCATCGATGATGCGATGATCATAGCTGAGAGCGAGATACATCATCGGGCGCACTACCACTGCACCGTTCACTGCGATCGGGCGCTCCATGATTTTGTGCATACCCAGAATTCCGCTTTGTGGCGGATTCAAAATTGGCGTGCTCAGGAGCGAGCCATAAACGCCGCCGTTCGAAATGGTAAAACTCCCTCCCTGCAACTCCTCGATTTTCAATTTTCCTTCGCGCGCCTTCTTCGCGTAATCGGCGATATCCCGCTCCAGCTCGGCGAAGGACTTCTTGTCAGCGTCCCGCACTACCGGCACGACTAGTCCGCGTTCCGTCCCAACGGCGACCCCGATGTCATAGAAATTATTTTGAATGAAATAGTCCCCTTCTATTCGCCCATTGATCGGAGGCACCGCCTTCAACGCCGCCACCGTCGCTTTAACGAAGAAAGACATGAAACCAAGTTTCAACCCATTCTTTTTTGTGAATTGCTCCTGCGCGTGCGCACGCAATGCCTGCACCTCGCTCATGTCGCATTCGTTGAACGTGGTCAGGATCGCAGCAGTATGCTGCGCCATGACCAACTGCTGCGCGATCTTGCGGCGCAATGGCGACATTTTTTTGCGAACGACGCGACCATCCTGGGCAGCCGGCGCCAGCGAATCTACCGGACCGGCCACGTCAGTCGCCGATCTTGCTTCGGTGTCTGTTCGTTCTGCGGCGTCGCGATTTTGCGTGGCCGCGAGCGCGTCTCCTTTGGTAATGCGACCGCCTTTTCCCGTGCCGGAGATTTTTGCGGGATCGAGTTTTTCTTCATCGACAATGCGACGGACCGCAGGCGAAAGCGTGGTACCCGCCGCCGGAGTCGACGACTCCGGTCGGCTGCGGTCAGCGACCGCGGCTACAGAAGTTTGCTCAGGCGCCCCTTTTTCCTTTTTTGCAGGCGCAGCCTCCCCTGCCGCGCCCGACTCTTCAATTTCCGCCACGATTTCGCCGATTTTTACTTCCTGACCTTCGGCAGCCTTGGTTCTGAGGACGCCATCCGTTTCGGCGACGATTTCAGTCGACACTTTGTCAGTTTCGAGAGTGAAGAGGGGCTCGCCTTTTTTTACCTGCTCGCCTGATTTCTTGTGCCAGACGGAAACGACACCGCTGGAAATCGATTCGCCGACAGCGGGAATTTTCACCTGCACGCTCATTGCGCGGCTACATAAGCGCAAACCGCCGCGCGAGTCGAACGCCAAGTCATTTCATCGGACAATCCAAGTTCCTGTGGTGGCCGGCTGTCGCTCGCGTAACACGGCGAGCTCGTGCGCTGGGTTGCAGCCGACACGGCTTCCGCTACAGAATTCAAATGGTGAGCGCGTAGTTCTTTCAGCGCGGTTGAACCATCTTTTGTCGCGCCTTCCAGGCTGAAAGCGAACCGACAAACTCGCACTCGGGCGCTTCATCAAGGAGCGTGATGTATTCAACGGTATGTCCGTCGGGGTCGGAAAAGTAAATCTGCGCCGATGGCATCCAGCCGATGACCGATGGTTCCGTTGTAATCTTCCCCGAAAAATCTCGCGTAACGACGCCGAGGCTGCTAAGGCGTGAACCGGCGGCAAGCAGGTCGGACAAGGCTAGAGCGACAGCAAAGTGACAGCGATGAGATTGGCCCCAAGGCGTGGTGGGACCCCACAGGCCGAGCATTGAACGTTTCTTGGAACCGATCCAGAGAAAGACAACGTCGCGGGTGAGATCACGGTGGGCATACTCCAGTCCCACGACATCAACATAAAATCCACTGGAGACCTCGGTGTCCTTTACCGGCAGATGTGTTTCGTAAAGATGCATCGTCCGCTTCATGGGCTAACGGGGTTTAGGCGACTGTTACGCGAGCGGCTCATAAACTGTCCCGCCAACATGCCTGCGCCTCCCAAATCAGACCGAAAACGCCTCCGCGATCAGGCATGCTTGTTCGCGTTTATGAAGAGCGAGAGCACCGACAGCGGGACTGGCGCTGGCGTTGCGCCCGGCGTAGCCAACTTCGCGGCGAAACATGGAACGCAGGCGCGGCTCGATGAAACTCCACGCCCCCATGTTTTGCGATTCCTCCTGGCACCAAACCAATCTTGTTTTCTCCGGAAAAGCTTCAACCGCCGCGCGCAATTGCTTCTCATCCAGCGGATAGAGCTGTTCGACGCGAATAATTGTGCTGTTGGTGATTTTTTCCTTTTCGCGGTGGGCAATAAGATCGAAATAGACTTTTCCGGAGCAAAGAATGACGCGCTCGATTTTGTTTCCCGAATCAGCGATCCCCGCTAAAGGGTCGGGAATAATTTCGTGAAATTTTCCACTGGTAAAATCTTCCGCGCGCGAAGTTGAAAATTCCGCGCGCAAGAGACTTTTCGGCGTCATGAGGATGAGTGGCTTGATGAAATCGCGCTTCATTTGCCGCCGCAAAACGTGGAAATACTGCGCGGGCGTGGTGGGAACGCAGACCTGGATGTTGTCTTCGGCGCAGGCTTGAAGAAACCGCTCAAGCCTGGCGCTGGAATGTTCTGGGCCTTGTCCTTCGTAGCCGTGAGGCAAGAGCAAAACGATTCCGCTCGGTCGCTGCCACTTTGATTCGGCGGAAACGATAAACTGATCGATAATAGTCTGCGCCCCGTTAACAAAATCGCCGAACTGCGCCTCCCACAGGCACAACATGTTTGGATAATCGAGCGAGTAGCCGTAATCGAATCCGAGGACGGCGGCTTCCGAAAGGAGACTGTTGTAAACACAAATGCGGGCCTGTTTTTCCGCGAGATGCAGCAGCGGATTATAAGGAGCGCCCGTTTTTGCGTCGTGCCAATAAGCATGACGCTGGCCGAAGGTTCCGCGCCGGCTGTCCTGGCCGGACAATCGAACCGGAATGTCTTCCAGCAGGAGCGATCCAAACGCCAGCGCTTCGGCAAATCCCCAATCATACGGACCGCCCGCCTCAAAAATTTGCCGGCGCCGATCGATCAGCATCCGTTTCACTTTCGGCAGAATGTGAAACCCTTCGGGAACGCGCGTGAGCCCATCGACAATCGTGCGCAACATCTCCTCGCCAATCGCGGTCGGCTTCGATTCGGTGCTGTATTTCGATTGAAAGACCGCGGTCGATTCCTTGAATTTAGCCTGCTCGCCCGTTTTTTGTTTTTCCAGCGCCTTGATGTATTCCAGCGCCATCTCGAGCCGGAGTTGAAACTCGGTCTCGAGCGAAGCGGCGTCGTCCTGAGTAAGCACACCGCGATCGAGCAACTCCCGTTTATAGATCTGGGTGACCGATGGCCGCTTATCAATCCTGGCGTAGAGATCCGGCTGGGTAAAGCTCGGCTCATCTACCTCCTGGTGGCCGTATTTGCGGTAGCAATACATGTCGACGACAAAGTCGCGTCCGAATTCCTGGCGAAAATCGAGCGCCATTTCAGTGACGAACTTCAGGGCGAGTGGATCTTCGCCGTTCACGTGAAGGATGGGAACCTCGATCATCTTGGCGATATCGGTTGCATACATCGATGAACGCGCGTCTTCCGGCAAAGTGGTGAAGCCGATCTGGTTGTTGACCACAATATGGAAGGTGCCGCCGGTAGAGTAACCGGCCAGCTGCGACAGGTTGAGCGTTTCCGCCACGATCCCCTGCCCGGCGAAGGCCGCGTCGCCATGAATTAAAAGTGGCAGAACTTTGCGCCGATGTTCAGTATCGCCGCGGATTCGTTGGCGGGCACGCGCCGTCCCTTCTACAACCGGATCCACTGCTTCGAGATGACTGGGGTTTGCCGAGAGGCGGATCTCGACTTCGCCGGCCGCGAGTTTGCGCACGGTGCGATAGCCGAGGTGATATTTCACGTCGCCATCGCCGGCGACAAGAGCGGGGACGTAATTCTCCGTGAACTCGGTGAAGATTACGTTGAGCGATTTCCTCAGGAAATTGGCCAACACATTGAGCCGGCCACGATGTGTCATGCCCATGCAGATTTCTTCGACGCCGTCGCTGGCGCATTTGTGAAGCAAGGTATCGAGGATTGGCATTAAACCTTCCGCGCCTTGCAGCGAAAAACGTTTCTGTCCGACGTAACTGCTGTGCAAAAAAACTTCGAATGTCTCCGCTTCGAGCAATGAACGAAGGAGGGCGACTTGTATTTCCGGGGAAGGCGGCGGGGCGAAGATGCGCGATTCGAGGCGATGCCGCACCCAATCACGAACGCGAGTGTTTTGAATGTGCTGGAATTCCGCGCCAATGGAGCCGGCGTAAATTTGATCGAGCAGCGCGATCATTTCGCGCAAGGTCATCTGGCGGCCGTCGAGAAAGAATTTTGATGAAACCGGATAGTCCAGGTCCTTGTCGCTAAAGCCGAATTCGCGAAGGCTGAGCAGCGGATTTTCGGGCCGTTTTTCCGCCAATGGATTCACCCGCGCGATGGTGTGACCGAGAATGCGATAGGCATAAACGAGAGAATCGATGCGCGTCTGCAACGGGCTTTCGCGCAGATCTCGCCGCGCTTCGGCGGGCACCGCTTCAACCGCCGCGCCATTTTTGCCGTCGAGGTTCCCGAGCTCAAATCCCTCAAAAAATGCCGACCAACCGGAATCGAGCGAATCGGGATCTTTCTGCCATCGCTCGTAATTCTGCTCGAGCAAGTCGAGATTCAGGCGGTTGGCGAAGGAAGGATGCATGGTATCAAGACAATGTCGTAAGAACGAGACGACCGGCAAGTTGACAGTGGAAAGGGCGCCCGGTTACTTGCGCGGGCAATTTCACGCGACCCGAAGGGATGCAATACACAACGATGTCGAATGCCAATAATCCCGATAGCGCACGCGTCTCGCGTGCTAACGCCAGTCCGGCTCGGACTTTCGGCGTCTCGCCGGAACAATCTTTTCTGTTTCTAGTGTGCAAAATAAAAGCCCGCGATGGCGAGACGCCATCGCCAACACGCGAGACGCGTGCGCTACCCAGAGTCTGTCTCCACGCGTCAAGGTCAGCGATTGCCGTACTGTTTGCGAGCAGCGCCCTGCTTTTTGCGCAAACGCCGACACCGTTGCCGTCGTCAACGCCTACCGATCCGGCTTCTGAGCCCGTTGTTCTCGCCGTCGCGAAAGTGATGCCGGCCGTCGTTAACATTAATGCCGAGCGCGTAGTGCGCCGGCAAATCCGCGATCCATTCGAAGATTTCGCGACCGAATTCTTTGGCACCTACCGCAGCCAACCACGCGAAGTCCGACAGCGTCTGCAAAGTCTTGGCTCCGGTTTCATCGTTGACCCCGCCGGCTACATTGTGACCAATGAGCACGTGGTGCAGCGCGCAGCCGACCTGAGAATCGAAGTGACCACGAGCGACGGCAAGGTTTACAACGCCCACTACATAACGGGCGATCCCAAAAAAGATCTGGCGTTTATCAAAATTGACGGCCAGAGCGGATTCCCGTTCATTAATCTGGATAATCCTTCACCCAATCTTCTCGGCCAAACGGTGATCGTCCTTGGCAATTCAGTCGGTTACGGCAGCTCGATCAGCCGCGGCGTGCTCAGTGGACTGAAGCGAGATATCACGATAGATAATCTGGAGTACAAAGATCTTTTGCAAACCGACGCGGCGATTAACCCAGGAAATTCTGGCGGCCCAGTGGTCGATATTGCCGGCCGGCTGGTCGGGGTGAGTTCGGCCAAAATGGCATTTACGCCCCAGGGTGTTCCGACACAGGGACTGGGGTTTGCCATTCCGGCCGAGACCGTGCGCGAAGTTGTCAAAGGATTTAAAGCAGTCGCGCAAAAGAAGCCTTCCGCGCAGCAGCCACCCAGCAACTCCAATCAACCCGCCGCGGCAAATGCCGATCGTCTTTTTGGAATGCAATTGCAAGATCTGACGGCGGAACTAACCGATGCTTTTGATTTGGTTCCCGGGCGCGGAGTTTTGGTTAGCGCGGTTGAGCCGGGAAGTCCGGCGGCGGAAATTGGGGTCGAGCGCGGACTGGTGATTTACCGAGTCGGACGGCACGATGTGAACTCGGTGAAATCGATCGAGGGCCTGCTCGGGCGCGTGCAAAGCGGGATGACGGTTGATTTCACCGTCGGCGTCGTTCGAAACGATGGGACGCGCCAGATCCAAACCGTGCCATTGACAGCGCGCTAAAATTTTTTAGACAACGCAGCGCGATGAAAATTGTCTCAAAAGGATTAGTGAATTCGAGAAATGGAAGATACCCTCTTCGGAGGCCCTCATCCTAGCGTTCTCCCGCAAGGAGAAAAAATGTTTGGTCTCGTTTCACTGACGGGATAAGTACTTCCTCCGGTGGAGTTTGTTTCATGATCAAGGTTGAAAATTTAACTAAAAAATACGCAGGACAGACCGCAATCCGCGATCTCAACTTCGAGGTCGGTCAGGGGGAGATCATGGGTTTCCTCGGGCCAAACGGAGCCGGCAAGACAACCACGATGCGCATCTTGGCGAGCTTCATGCCGCCAACCTCCGGCCGGGCCTTCATCGCCGGTTTCGATATTTTCGAGCAATCACTTCAGGCCCGAGCGCACCTTGGTTACATGCCGGAACACGTGCCGCTCTACAACGACATGCGCGTGAACGAATATTTGAACTACCGCGCCGCCCTCAAAAGCATTCCACATCGGCGGATGAGCGAACGGGTCGGCGATGTGAAAGAACTTTGCGGGTTGCGCGAAGTTGAAAACAAACTTATTCGCGCGCTTTCGAAAGGATTTCGGCAACGGGTTGGATTGGCAGACGCGTTACTGCACGAACCTGATCTGTTGATTCTGGACGAACCGACGATCGGTCTTGATCCGAATCAAATCCGCCAGGTGCGGGAGCTAATCAAGAATCTGGGCAAACAACATACGATTTTGCTTTCGACCCATATTTTGCCCGAGGTCGAGATGACCTGCACGCGGGTAATTATTATCAACAAAGGGCGAATCGAAGCGTGCGACACGCCGGAAAATTTGCTCGGTCGCATTCGGACGGCCGGAGGAGTGACGCTGGAAGCGAAGGTTGGCGCGGATGACGCAGCGGCTGAGCTAAAAAAAATCACGGGCGTCCGCGATGTGGGCGAGACGGAGGATAACGGCTGGAAGATTTTGTCGCTGCGAGTGGAATCGGGGGCGGACGTTCGACCGGAGGTTTTCCGCCTGGCGCGGGATCGCCATTGGGAGGTGCGCGAGTTAACCGCGCGCCGCGCAACGCTGGAGGATGTTTTTGTGGAGATCACCCATTCGGATGAGACGTGAATGAAAAATAACATTCCGATGTTTCATCACTTCGCTCTAGCAGCGGCGTGTCATCCTGAGCGAAGCGAAGGACCTCACACCAACTCCGTGCCTCACCCAAACCTCCCTTGTGTAATCAATCAGGATGGGCGAGGTCCCTCGCCGTCTGCGCGGCTCGGGATGACAGAGAGCGCGCGGCGCCATTTTTGACATGCGTAAGTTTTACACCCTTCTATCGCGCGAAATATCGAGCTACTTCTACTCGCCCATCGCCTACATCGTCCTGGTCTTCTTTTTGTTCGTGAGCGGAGCCGACTTCTATTTCCAGATTTCGTTCATGAACCAGCGGCCAGTGCAATATTCGGTGCAGGAAGCATTTTTTAATTCGGTATTTTTCTGGTTCGCCTTTGTTTTGATTTTCCCGCTCATCACCATGCGGTTGTTCGCGGAGGAATTTAAGCTGGGAACAATCGAGCCGCTTATGACTGCACCGGTGCGAGACTGGCAGGTGGTGCTGGCGAAATTTTTTGGCGCTCTCGTTTTCTACCTGGTTCTCTGGGTTCCCACCATTCTTTACTTTTTAATCTTCCAATACATCACCGGTCAAACAGCGGCGGGGTCAACCGGAGCGTATTGGGGTTCTTACCTGATGCTGCTGCTGCTGGGAATGTTTTATATCAGCATCGGCTGTTTCGCTTCGGTCCTGACTAGAAACCAGATTATCGCAGCGGTGATTTCGTTTTGTGCGATCACGATGCATTTCTTTTCCGGGCTAATCACTTTTATTCTAACTGAGGTCAGTTCCACGACGAGGCAACTCCTCGGCTATTTCTCCGCCCTTGAACAAATGGGCACGCTCTCGCGCGGCGAGATCGATACCCGCCCAATCGTTCTCTACCTCAGCCTGACGATTGTCATGCTTGGTCTGACCTATCAGGCATTTCAATCGCGCAAATGGAGACTGTAATTGTGGTGGAGAAACCAAAGAAAATTCATCGCTTCCAGATCGGACTCAATGTCGTCGTTCAGATTGGCTTGCTCATCTTCCTGGCGTTGATGGTGAACTATCTCGGCTTCGAGCATTACCGGCGCTGGGATTTCTCGCGCGACCAAAAATACACCCTCTCGGACAAAACGAAACGCATGCTTGACTCGTTGAAGGGGAAACTGCGCATCACTGTTTTCTTTTCCCCAAACACGCCGATCACCAACGACGTGCAAGGTCTGCTAACGGAATATCAGTACGCCGCCAAAGGGAAAATCGACGTTGAGCAGATCGATCCGGAACGCAGCTTTTCGCGGGCGAAGGAACTTTTCGACAAATACAAGGTAGTCACGGACGAAAGCATGCTGGTGCTTGATTACGAGGGACGGAACAAAACGGTCAAGGCCTCGGAAATGGCGGAAGTTGATCAAAGCGGGGTGGCGATGGGCGAAGGTCCGCGTGTGACCGCGTTCAAGGGCGAGCAGGCAATTAGCAGCGCGATTATCGACCTGACCGAGGGAAAGAAAAACATCATCGGTTATGTGCTCGGCCACAAAGAACCGCCCATCGCGACAGCGGCTCCCAACCTGATGACGATGGAACGGCCCCCAGACAGCCCGATCTCGGTGCTGAAGACATTTATCGAAAATGAAAACATCAAGCTTCAGGAACTAAATCTTTTCAACGTCGACGCAATTCCGGCGGAGATGAAGACGATCATGATCGTCGGCCCGCAATATGATTTTTCCGACCGCGAGATGCAATTGCTGCGTGATTTTTGGAATAAACAGGGGCGCATTTTGCTGTTGCTCGATCCGTCCGCCAAAACACCCAAGCTCGACGCGTTCCTGGCCGAGCTTGGGGTAAGAGTGAACGATGATCGCTTGATGGCGATGGTGCGCACTGGCATCGAAGAAATCGCGCGAGTGCGCGATGTAATTGGGCGTTTCCTGCCCGACTCTGCGATCACCAAACGGCTGGCCGACGTGCGCGCGCCATTTTTGGGTGGAACGTGTTCCCTCACGCTCGACTCGCAGCGGGTGCAAGCCGGGGGCGTTCAGCTGCAGCCACTGGTGCAGGCGGAAAAAGGTTACTGGGGTGAAGTCGATTACAATTCGGACGATCCGGCTAAATTACAGTTCGAACAAAATCGGGACCACGCTGCGCCCCTGACCATCGCAGTCTCGATCGAAAAGGGCGGTAGTGGCGACGAACGGGTGCGGGTGAATTCGTCCCGCATGGTGGTAGTGAGCAATGCGCTTTTTGTTCAGGACAATGCGCTCACTCAGGATCAGCAGGCCCTCGATTTTATTTCGGGCTCCATTAACTGGCTGATGAGTCGGGAGCAAATGATCGGTATCGCGCCGAAGGTGCCGAAAACACTTACCTTCAGGCTCGATCAAACCGCGCTCCGTAATTTGCGCTGGATTGTTCTGGTCTTGATGCCGCTGGTGCCGGCATTGATCGGTTCCGCGGTGTGGTGGAAGCGGCGAGCCTGATCGTGCTATGAGATTCCGAACCACGCTCGTACTCTTTGCCCTCACCGCGGCGTTAGTCGTTTTCATCAAATTTTACGAAACCAAGCGCCCGAACACCGAAGAAGCGAATCGTCGCGCCCAGAACGTGATTAATTTCGAACGCGATAAAATCGACGGAGTTGTCATTCAAAACGGCGAGGAACGGATTGAATTAAAACGCGCAGACAAAAAATGGAGACTGGAAGCACCGGTCAAAGACCTGGCCGATGGTAGTACCGTAGACAGTTTATTGTTCGATCTGGAAGACTGGAAAAAAGACGCCACCATCAGCGGAAAAGAAATCGAGGCAGACAAGAGCCGGATGGCGGAATACGGCGTGGCCAAAGCGAAGCTTCGGCTCAAGCTCCAAGGCGCGAACGCGCCGCCGGAGATTTTATTCGGTAACAACGCCGCTCTGGAAGGCAAGACCTATGTG
>Ga0207701_10001847_pt1 | contig 22026 bp, 17 predicted proteins | sample KBSSwiSSwithPhiX_FD_184294 | JGI IMG/M metagenome (GOLD analysis project Ga0207701, IMG submission 184294) | Switchgrass rhizosphere bulk soil microbial communities from Kellogg Biological Station, Michigan, USA, with PhiX - S5 (SPAdes) (version 2) | ecosystem: Environmental > Terrestrial >... | reverse complement strand
TCACAACCACATGTTGCAGATCATTATTGACAAGTAATTTGATAGTGTCCAATTCCATAGTTGCAGAAAGGTTCAACGTGTCTACAAGACTGTTTTGCAGAATGAGTTTTTTCATTTTGTTGAAATACTCAACACCTTTCAAAGAAGATACAAATGGCCGCGGGCAGGTGAAAGTGTCAATGTTCATTGTCCCTGAAAAATTCTTCACTTCACTATGAGTAATATCAATTAGTTTACCTGTAACATCAAATGCATTCGGGCACACATTTGCTTTTAAATAAACTCTGAACATACTGTCAGGGATCAATTTCAGGTTTGCATTTTCCACGGGACCTGGCGGCGGCGGAGCCGGATCGTTATTTATTTTTTTTGAACAAGACTGCACAAGCAAGCTTGTTATTAAAATGAATGCTGTTAAAAATCTGTACATACTGAATATTTTTTATTGTTACAATTTGAGTTTCGATCAGGTTTATAAAGGATTTTGTTTAATAATATTTCCGGTAGCATCGATCTCAGGTTGCGGAATAGCAAACTGCCATTTTATATCTCCGGCTGGAACGGATTTTTGATACGTTGGTAAAAACGTATGCCTATGTCTGTCTAATGGCAAATTCAAACGCTTCAGATCATAAAACCGAAATCCTTCGCCCCATAGTTCTATACGTCTATGAAATAAAATTTCATTGATAAGTGCTGCTCCTGTTTTTGTAGAACGTGTATAAGCCGCATCTCTTTTCTTTACCAATTCATACAAAGCATTTGCAGCTGCTGCGCTATTATTTAAATGAGCATACGCTTCTGCTTCTATCAAATACATTTCGGATGCCCGCATTAATGGCACATCGCCAATACTCATTTGCGGATCTTTCACTTTAAATTTTCGTTGCATGAACTTTACCCTTGTACCTATTTCATTTCCGGAAGCATCCAAAGGAACCGGGAATGAAGAGTTGCTACCAGTAGAGTCCCATAACTGCCAACGAACATCTGAGTTAGAAATTTGTCTGTACAAACTGTCCTGAATTGCTCTCGGTGAAGTAATAATATTCTGAGCCGGGAAATTGCAGGACATATAAGCAAAGAAAGAAGTGAAGTAAGTTGTCTGATTTTCCTGTTGATGAGATCCCCACATCCATTCCGTGTTTTTATAATCATTAAAACCCGATAGATAAGAAAGTGAATCCATGATCATATAACCATTGCGTGCTGCAGCAGCCATATTTGCTGCCGTGGTCCAGTCTTGTTGTGTTAACGCAACTCTTGCTTTAAATCCTTGTGCAACGCTTTTATTTAAATGTGATTTATTTGCAGGATTATATCCGTTCAATAATATGATGGCGCTATCAAGATCAGAATTGATCTGGTTATATACCACCTTCACACTAGATCGAGGTTTTACTTCACCTTGCGAATGAAGTACGATTCGTAAACCTGGACCAGTATTCAGACCTGCTGCATCATATCGTTCACCAAACAACTGTATCATTTGAAAATATGCCCAGCCACGATAAGCATAAGCTTGTCCCAGAATAGCTTTCTTTTCTTCTTCATTACCCTTAGCTGATCTTACATTATCAATAAGCAGGTTCGCATTATTGATGATCTCGTAATAGAAGAAATAATTGAAATACGTAATAGCTGATTGCGGATTCCTGTGAGCATTCAACCATAGATAAGGATAGAGATACCAATCACTCACGGAAGAAATTGTTACATCCTCTCCCATTATATCCATATCCATCATATTGCTGCCCTGGCCAACCAGGTCCTGGCGTCCCAAATGAGAGGAATATAAAATTCTATGAACGCCATTTAACAATTTCCAGCAACCATCTGTTGTTGTCAGCGCCTGCTCTTCGGCTATGCGATCTGTTGCAGGTGTATCCAAGTAAGATTTGCTGCAGGAAGCCAACAGGCTCACTGCTGCAACTAAAAGGACACCTATCTTAAAAATGATTCTCATGATCTGTTTTATAAGTTTGCTATTACACCCAAAGAATACACACGTCTCGGTACATACACATCACCCGTTGTTCCATTAAAAGATTGCAACACATTCATCCCCTTACGAGCAGAAAACTGGTAAGCGTTTTCTATGCTTATATAAGTATGCAATCCTGCTATCTTTAGTCGTTGTAATACGGAAGGATTAAATGTGTAACCAAGATTTATATTATTTACCGTAAGTGATGTGGCACTGATCAACCATCTATCGGAAGGACCGTAAAAATCTCCTGTACGTCCATAATCCAATCGGGGAACATCTGTCTGATCGCCTGTATGCTGCCAGCGACCTTCAATATCCTTATGCATAGCTTCTCCAAAATTTGCCGACATAAGACTTGAATAAACACCATCATAGGTTAAACCACCAATTTGATAAGTGCAAAGAAGACTTAATGAGAAATTTTTATACCTCATATCGCTGCGGACACTGCCATACAGATCGGGTATAGCCGATCCTTGATAATCATATTTTCCACGTGATATGGAAGTGGTGTAGCGTACGCCGTTGATCGTTTTATCAGGATAGTCGAAAGGATAATTATCCTGGTATGGTTTGCTGGGATCCAACTCATATAAAGCATCTCCATTAGCAGCATCCACACCTTTATAAGAGATCAACCAGTAATCATAGATAGAATGTCCTACCGATAATTTTTTTGTACCTGAAATGATCTCCTTATTTGTTTCAGGCATGCTCGTTATTTTGTTTTCAAGTGTTGAGGCGTTAACTGTCATTTGCCAGTCGAACTTTTTGCCTTTGATGATAGTACCGGTTAAAGCAACTTCTATCCCGCGATTATACATGCTGCCGATATTTTGCCAGATATTATAAACACCATCTGGAGTACCTCCGCTAGATAAAGGTTGGGGAACTGCAAACACAAGTCCTGACGACACCTTATTATAATATTGAACATAACCTGAGATCCTGTCTTTGAACAAAGAGAATTCCACTCCTGCATTCAGATTGTCCAGTGTTTCCCATGTAAGATCTTTATTGGCAATTACTGCATAGATATAACCAGGTTCCTGTGCATTATTATTGGGAATGTATCCGCCCTGGTAAGCATAAGCACCAACAGCATCATTCCCTACTTTACCATAAGAAGCTTTTAGTTTCAATTCATTTACAAAAGGAACATGAAAAAATTTCTCCTTGCTAATGCGCCATGCGCCGCCTGCTGACCAGAAATTAGCCCAGCGTTTATCAGATGCAAAAAATGAATTACCATCTCTTCTGAAAGATGCAGACAGGAAATAAATATTTCTGTAATCATAATTGAGACGTGACAAATAGCTTTCTATTTTTTTCTCTATTGTGTTGGAAACCGGAGCTTCTGAAACGGTAGTGAAATTGCCTAACTCAAGATTTTTACCCGGAGCTATTTGACCTCTAACTGTTACTGAAGTACCAACAGTTTCGCGGTCATAACTTTCATGACCGCCCATTAGTTCAAAACTGTGATCTTTTAATTTCCTGGTATAGTTCAATAGTTGGTTAAATGTGTAACTCTTAACACGACTATTGCCTCTTGATAGCGAGCCGGAAGGAGAACCATCACCAATAATAGGATTGAGATAATTATATGAATCTGATGTTTCCTGGTCCATACCAAGGTTAGCAGTGAACTTCAAACCTTTTGCTATGTTGGCATCAATATAAACACGAGCACCCAAGCTATTTCCTTCGAGATAATTAACGTTCTCCAACCCTTCTGCTAATGCATTACGCCCCGGAGCGAAAGGACGAATACCGTAAGTATGAATTCCATTATCATAGATCGATTGGCCGTTTGCATCCAAAATATAAGCACCATCTACCTCATGTGAATGTACAGGGTAGATAGAACCCATGGACCGCGAAAAATAAAAAGGATTGATAATATAACCACCGGTATAAGCAGGTGTTTGGTTGGTTGTAGTTGTTGAACCATATACATTCACTCCCGCTTTTATATGGGAAGTAATACGAACATTAGAATTCACTCTTGCATTCCAACGTTTAAAATCGGAGGTTACAGTGTATCCTTTTTCTCCAATATAGCCGAGAGATGCATAATAGTCTGCATTATCATTCCCACCGTTAAATGAAATAGTATAATCCTGTCGGTATCCTTTGCGTGTAGCATCTTTTTCCCAATCAAGATCATCGGGATATAACAATTCTGCATCAGGATTTAGCTTTCCATTTATGTCCACAATTTCTTTATCGGGAACATTAAAAGGATTGTAACCCAACAAAGATTTGATCTCATTTTTCGCATAGAAGTTAGCAAGATATCCCCCCTGGTTACTTATAAGACCGTTTCTATAATATTCCCACATCAATGGATAATAATTATAAGCATTGACACGATCATATTCAGGAAGCATTCGCACATTAATGCCTTGTGACATCTTAAATTGAACAGATGGTTTTTTATTTCCATTGCTTCCTTTTTTTGTGGTGACAATGATCACTCCATTACTTCCCCGCGAACCGTACAAGGCTGCTGAAGCAGCATCCATTAATGTAGAAATAGAAGCCACATCGGCTGCATTGATACTGGCCAGGTCACCATCATATACAATTCCATCTACTACGATCAGCGGACTACTTCCGGCAGATATAGAACCAAATCCACGTACACGAATATTCGGTGAACCACCGGGTTGTCCACTACTAAGTGTACTTTGAATTCCAGGTGCTGCTCCTGTTAGCGCTTCAGCAATATTGGTAAGAGGTCTTCTCGCTATCTGGCTATCTGATATCTGGGCAATAGCTCCTGTGACTGCAGATCTCTTTTGTGAACCATACGCTACTACAACCACGCTGCCCAACATTTTTGCAGTGCTGCTATCATCCCAGTTTTGTAATCGTTGAGAAGCTGGAATTTTAGAGGTATCAACCGGAGCTTTGGTTTGGGCAAAACATAAAGCCGGCAAAACACCCAGTGCAAAAACAAAAGATATAGAAACAATTTTTTTCTTCATAATAATCCTTGAACACTAATCTTAAAAGCCATGAAGAGATCATTTAATAACAGTACGCAAATAAGGATAACCATTATTGGTACCGGAAACAACATCCCATACTGAAGAAAAATCCCAGTTTGTATATGTGGCTTTCGTCTTCATTTCCGCAGTCGTCTTTCCATTAGCGGTAAAACCATTATCCTGGGCAAGTGTTTCGTTTCCTCCTCCTAAATTGGTTTGACCTGTTGTTGTTTTGTCCCAATAATTTGTGCAAACAGTGCTTATTATAAAAACACCATTAGGTGTGTTACCAACAAGTGCTCCTGTGAGATAAGGCGAACTGGCATTAGTCCATACACGGGTAACATGACCGACAGCATATGAATATTTAATTGAAACTGGCCCTGAAGAATTAGCGATCTGTCCGATCAATCCGCCCATGCGGGTGGCTTTATGAAAATCAGTATTAGCGCCATTGGCTCCTGTAACATCGCCCAATGCATAACAATTTTCAATGACGGTGGTGGCGGGAGAAACAGAGGATACTGTACCTATCAATCCTCCAAGATTGTTAGGAGCTATTAAACTGCCAAAAGCATTATAGGGTATTTCCCCAACATTACCTGAAGCATAGCAAGTTTTGATCGTGCATGTATTAGCTTGGCCAATAAGTCCTCCAATGTCTACACCACCTATTATTGAGCAGGAGGCAAAGCAATCGGATATTGTGTTGTTATAGGCTTGACCTATCAGACCTCCACCAGTGGCTCCTGATGTTAAAGCATAATTACCAGTAGGAGCCGTTAAGGCTGCATAACATTTACTTATTGTAGAATTGCGTGCTGCACCGATAAGACCACCAAAATATTGTCCAGCGCTGATGATAGCATTTCCTGTTACATAACAATTTGTGATGGTAGAAGAATCAGCCAAACCAACAAGACTTCCCACATAATCATAAGCTTCTCCTTCTGCAACAAAATCTTTTATACCACTAGTTGCCAATTGTATCCCGATATTTTTGAAAGTGGCACCGATCGCATTACCAAATACTCCATCGGTACCTTTTCCGTTACGGCCCTGATCAATTCCAGCTGGCGGTGGATTGCCACTTGGCCTATAAGATGAAGTAAAATTTTTAATCACATGATTTTGTCCATCAAGCGAACCTCTGAAAATTACATGGGCACCGTTTACATACCTGGATCCGATAGAATACCATCCATATTGATTATAGTCGCTGATGCCAACGTTTGAAGCAGCATTTGCAGCTGTGAGATCGGGCAGTTGAATATCATTCATTAACACATAACTATCATTAAGTCCGTTCCGGATATCACTCAAATGTTTTGCTGTATAAATACCATAAGGATTGCTTACCGCATTATATGCAAGGACAGTTACCTGCATTGTGTACGTTTTGCCATTGCTGTTTGTAACAGTATATGTTATTCCATTTGTATAATCCTGGACTGTAGACGGATTAGGGCTTATCGTGTATCCGGCAGGCAGAACAACTGCAGCGGCCAACTGTTTGGCATCGATACCGCGGGGCATATTTTTTATTACCTGGACACTATTATCAACAGTGACGGCTGTAGAATCCGACCCGAATTTAAATGTAACAGGTTGGAACTGGGCTGGAGTATTATCGGTGTCATCATTATTCTTTTTACAGCCTAACAAAACTGCTGCAAAAAGAAAAGCTGAAACGATTCCTGGAAATTTATAACTCATGTTTATTTTTTATTACTGAAGCCCGAACTTGGTCGGGCTTCAGTAGAAGATTTTTAATCTGTATTAACTACCCCATACAGCAGGAGTAGCATAAATCTTAATTCTTATTTTATACACAGTAAAGCTGCCGTCTGCTTTTTTTCCTGTAACAACATAATCCCAGAAAGTATAGTTCCCGAAATTTTGTGTATTGCTTGTAGGAGTTCCACTGATAGCACCAGTCGTCGTGTTGAATGTTAAACCGGTAGCTGAAAATGGCAGCGTTGTAGCAGTCGCGGGATAAATAGTATAGCTTGTAACCCCTGCACCATTTACAGGTGTTAACTCTGCAGACGTATAACCGGGATAAGTACCGTTTGCAACAGCAACATCCTGGTTTTGTACAAAAGCAAATGCATTGTTGATGATTCCACCTTTGCCGTTTCCATTGTATGTAAAGAAAGGAGTATTAGCCACAATATTCATCGCAAAAGAACCAGCAGGTCCACCCGTTACCGCGTTGTTAATTGTTAGAGTGTGTGATGGTGTGCTGTTCGTAGTAAATTGTCCTGGTGTTCCGAAAACTGCTCCAGTTGCTGTTGTCAAGGACATGTTTTCATTGGCTATTCCGCTTGTAAAAGCAGGAGCTATTGAAAAAGCACCCGTTTGACCCGTAGTTACAATAGGATTGAGGTTCATCAGTACCGCACCAATATTATCATTTTTAGTAAGGTAAATAGGATTACCTGATGTGATCCTTGGTGATATTGTATCTACAACACTGCCGGAAATCAATGACATCATATACACTACCTGTGGAGCAACTGCAGTAGAATTGATCAACAACGGCAAATTCACATCCTGGAATCCACCAGTGTTTATTCCGCGTACAATAAGTGTTATGTTAGCAGCAGCGGTAGGAGTTCCCTGTATTCTACCCGTTAAACTATCAAGCGTCAAACCATCAGGTAAGGCAGGACTTGTTGGTGCAAGGCGGTACTTTTTAATAACACCTGAAGTGCTTAGTACAGTTGGCTGAAGTGTATTGCTCACAGAAGTACCTACGGTGAAAGAACCATTAAAGGTATAAGTGAAAGCTGGTTTTTTATCGTTAATAATAAAGTTGATAGTAGTAGAAGCAGCTTTATTAGATGTGCTGATACCTGTAATAATAAATGTGGCTGGCGTTGGGACTTCCGTAGTAGAAGTAAGTTTTGTAGGCGTGCCGCTAATCTGTCCGGTTGTTGGATTAATTTTCAGACCAGTTTTAAAAATAAGACTATCCGGAGATGGTGATACGAAGAATTGGTTGAAGGTTCCAGCCAGGATCACTGGTGACAAAGGCGTAGTGCTAATAGCTGTTGAATTTATTTCAAAAGTGAATGTTCCTGCAGCACCATAATTAAATGCTACAGTTCCTACTGACATGATCAATGTATCAGTGTCAATGCCACCAGGGCCAGCTGCCGTCACAATGTATTTAACGGGTAGCAGTGTATCACTTGGAGTTCCGCTGATCACACCATTTAGTTTGTTAATCATTATTCCTTTAGGAAGCGAGGGAGATACCGAATATTCGGTAATGGCTCCGCCCGTACTATCGGGTCTTAATGGTGTCATAGCCATGTCTTCAGCAAGACTGATTATTTTCTGGCTGTAAGAAATAGCGGGTTGCTTAATGACAACGACCTCATCCTTTTTGCAGGAAAATAGTAAAGCGATCGTAAACAATGCAAGAAGTGAATGTTTGAGATTCTTTCTTAAAAAAACAAAATTCAAATTTCTCATTATTAAATTGTATTTAGTAGTTAGGAATATGAGTAGTTTTTTGACATCCTTTGCGTCCCTGAAAAAATACAGGCAACGACAAGTCCGTTTCGCATTACACGATTAATTGACTCATTAAAAAATGCCGATAAGATTAATTGGTTGGTTGATTCTTTCGTATGGGAAGCAAAAACAAGAAAGGTGATTAGCTCTTTCATTTTTCTTTTCATAAGGTATGATTGGTCGCAAAAGTATACGAGTCATCTCAAAGAAAAACACCTGGTTAAAATATTGATGACGGTTAATATTTATCTGATGCTTATTGAAAACTTTTGAGCTCCTAATTTCTCAAATGAGACTACTTTGTACAATAGAGTATCTTATGGAAATGATGGACTATCTTCTTATGGAGTTATTATAAATCTTTTTGACCGGGGTAGAACTCTGTTTTACTTTTTCTTCTTTGACCAAATCTCTATTCAAGTATTTTTGAAGGAAGCTCAGAATATCGATTCACATGTAGATACAAATTGTTTTATGATGGATCTCAATTTGGTTTAAGAAATTTTGCGCTATGTCGACTTATGTCTAAAACTCTTTTCGAATTAAGTTCCTTGCCGCCTCTTCATCTAAAAACCAATGTAACACCCCATCATCAGGATCAATGATCTGCGCCGGAAAAGTTTCAAAATCTTTTTCTCCTTCTAAAACATCGTGCACAGCATTTGCCTTTGCTTCTCCATAAACTAAAAAAGCAATAGCATATGCTTCATTAATCAATGCGGCAGTCATTGTAATGCGGAAGGATTGCTGATCTTTTAAATAAACTTCTTTCACCAATGCCTTCTTTTCTTTTAACACAGGTGTATGAGGAAATAAAGAAGCTGTGTGTGCATTGTCGCCGAGCCCCAATAATACCAGGTCAAATCTTACAGGGTTATTTTTAAAATAGGATAGAATACGTTGCGCATATTTTTTTGCAGATTCTTCAGGTGGAACAGCTGTATTGATATAAAAAATATTTGCATCAGGGATCATCAGCGGTTCAAACAAAGCTTTCTTTACCATATTTCCATTATTCCCAGGATCATTAAAAGGAACATAACGTTCGTCGCCAAAGAAAAAATAAACCTTATCCCAATCAATTTGATTGCCGTAATCCATTGATGCCAATAATTCATATAATTTTTTGGGCGAGTTACCTCCTGATAGCGCAACGGTACATCTGCCTTTTTCTTTAATAGCTGTACTTACAGTTTCTACAAAATAATCAGCCAATCCTTTTATTGTCTCATCAGCTGTTTTATAAATATGAAGCATCTTATTATTTTTTTCCATTTATCGGTAATGTGAACCAATGAAACCCATCGGCTGCGATCAATGCTTCAGCCAATTCAGGTCCCCATGAATCTGCTGAATAATTAGGAAAACTCAATGATGGTTTCATCCATGCATGAATGATAGGCATCAGCAAATCCCACGCAGCCTCAACCTGGTCGCCACGCATAAACAGGGTCTGATCGCCGATCATGACGTCCAGCAATAAAGTTTCGTATGCTTCAGGAGTATAGCTTGAGTAAGTAGTTTTATAATCAAATACCATATCAACCGTATTCAATAGCATATTTAATCCCGGACGTTTCCCTTGCACTTGCAACCGGATGCTCATTTCGGGTTGTATGCTAATGATCAAACGATTTTGCTGCCATGTTTCTATTGCTTCGGGTGGGAATATAAAATGTGGAAGGTCTTTGAACTGAATACTTATCAGCGAAGACGATCGTTGCAAACGTTTGCCTGTTCTTACATAAAAGGGGACACCTTGCCATCGCCAGTTATCAATAAAAAATTTTATCGCTGCAAATGTTTCAGTATTAGATAGAGTATCTACACCTTTTTCTTCCCGGTATCCTGGCACCTCTTTTCCCTGCATCCAACCTTTAGCGTATTGTCCTCTAACTACAGAGGTCCTGATCTCTTCTGGTGTAAATTTTCGCATGGCATGCAATACATCCACTTTACGACTATGCATTTCCGGAGCATTAAAATTATTCGGCGGCTCCATTGCGATCAGACATAGTAATTGAAGTAAGTGATTTTGGATCATGTCCCGCAAAGCACCTGAACTATCATAATATTCACCGCGACCTTCCATCCCGAGTTCCTCTGTAACTGAAATTTGCACATGCTGAATATAGTTCCTGTTCCATAATGGTTCCAGGATTGCATTGGCAAAACGAAATGCCAGTAAATTTTGTACGGTCTCCTTACCGAGATAATGATCAATACGGTAGATCTGTTCTTCCTCATAATGTTCATTCAGCAGTTGGTTTAATGCTTTTGCTGATTCCAGGTCATGCCCAAATGGTTTTTCAATAACAATTCTTACATTCTCTTTTTGTTCAACCAGTTTATTTTTAGCAATGTTCGTTGCAATTACCGGGAATAAAGATGGCGCTACGGCGAGATAATGGATAACATAAGCTTTCTCATTCCATTCCTTTTCCCGCATAGCGATCTGGTTACAGATACCCTGGTAAGATTCATAATTATTCAGATCAGCCGCTTCATAGAATATATGCTCCGAAAATATTTTCCACTTATCATCCGTTACCTTTCCATTTCGTGAAAACTGGTTGATGCCTTCTAATAATTTGCTTTTGAATTCTTCATTGCCTAATGGAGTTCTTCCTGCACCAATAATAGAAAACTTTTTAGGCATCCAGCCATCCAATAACAAATTATATAAAGCAGGTGCTAATTTCCTGCGGCACAGATCACCGGTGGCACCATAAATAACAAAGATGGTCGGCTGCGATTTTATTTCTTTCACAATAACTAATTTATTTGCGTTTACTCCAATCTGTATGAAAACTTCCTTCTTTTCCTATTAACTCATAAGTATGCGCTCCAAAATAATCTCTTTGCGCCTGTATTAAATTTGATGGCATCTGTTCACTACGCAAAGCATCGAAATAGCTTAGGGTGTCGGTATAAGCAGGTATAGAAATACCTGCAGATATTGCTTTTACCACAACTTCTCTTGCAACAGGTGTGATCTTATCAATGATTGATCGCACATCCTTATCTAATAATAAATGCGAAAGAGCAGGATTTGTTTTGAATGCATTATAGATGATCTCCAAAAAAGAAGCCCTGATAATACATCCACCCCGCCAGATCTTTGCTATCTCGTCAAGCTTCAATTTATAATCATAAGCAACAGATGCTTTTGATAATAAATGCATCCCTTGACCATAAATAAGGATCATTGAAAAATAAAATGCATCTTCTAGTTTCTCCAGGAATTCTTCCTGATCTTTTTCTGTAAAATTATTGCTTCCGTTAGAATAAGCATTTGCTGCTTCCATTCGAAGCGATTTATATTTTGACAGGTCCCGCATAGCAACCGCTATATCGATAGTTGGAATAGGCAACTCAAGGTCAGTTGAAATTTGTGTGGTCCATTTACCCGTGCCCTTTGCTTTTGCTTCATCTTTTATTTGGTCGATTAAAAAACTGCCTTCGTCATTTTGATATAAAAAAATATCAGCTGTAATTTCCAGCAGATATGATTGCAGCTTGCCTTTATTCCATTTTGCAAACAGTTGATGAATTTTTTCGTTGTTCATCTGCAATCCCTTTTTCAGGATCTCGTATGTATCTGCGATCAACTGCATCAGTGCATATTCAATTCCATTATGCACCATTTTTACAAAATGTCCTGATGAACCGGGACCGATATAAGTTACACAGGCATCACCGTTTACTTTTGCTGCAATGCTTTCCAATACAGGTTTTACAAAAAGATAAGCTTCCATATCTCCACCGGGCATCATGCTTGGACCTGTTCTTGCGCCTTCTTCACCACCTGAAATACCAATTCCAAAAAAATGCAGCCCTATTTCTGCCAATCTATTTACTCTTGCTGTCGTATCATTGAAATGAGAATTTCCGCCATCAATAATTATATCTCCTGCTGCGAGCAAGGGTTGCAATTCATCTATAACAGCATCCACAATTTTTCCCGCAGGCACTAATAACATGATGACCCGGGGATGATCCAGGCTGTTTACAAAATCGTTTAGTGATGTATAAGCTTTAACAGGTTTTCCAGTTCCTTCATTTTCAAGTAAGGTTAACTTCGACTGATCTTTATCATAGCCAGCCACTTTAAAACCATGATCAGCCATATTCAGCAACAGGTTGCGTCCCATTGTTCCCAGCCCGATCATTCCTAATGTATATTTGTCATTGCTCATATTACTCACCTGCAATTTTCAGTCTACGTTTTGTTCTTTAAAATTATCTTTTGATTAACGGGCTCATTTTTCCAGGTCAATGATTTTATTTAACCGTCTTATATATTTTTCACCACCAGAAAATTTCGATTCTAAAAAAACCTTTACCAATTCTTTCGCTATAGCAAAACCAGTAATGCGGCCACCCAAACAAAGCAGGTTCATATCATCGTCTTCCACACCCTGGTGAGCAGAAAAATGATCGGTTATCAAAGATGCTCTTACACTACTTATCTTATTTGCAACTATTGCAGCGCCTACACCACTGCCACAAATAGCAATTCCCCTTTCCACTTCCTTTGCCGCTACTGCTTTACTCAATGGTATTACATAGTCTGGATAATCATCAAGGTCATTTTGCTCGTATGCTCCAAAGTCTATCACTTCATAATTTAATGATAGAAGAAAAAGCTGAATGATCTGCTTTAATTCAAACCCGCCATGATCTGCGGCAATACCAATTCTCATATTTGTCAATTATAGTGTTACCAAAATTAGTTGAAAGAAAGAGCAACTGAAGAATCATAGTTAAAACAATTGCAAACCATTGGTAAGATTGTTCTGATCAGGAATATAAATCGATTTCTTGAATTAGTTTCTTCTATATCAAGCTCGTGTGAGGGAAATAAAAAAGGAATTCTCAAAAACATTTGAAAATTCCTATTTCGTACCAGGATTGGAAAATTATCTACCCAAATTCTTAATGACTTCTTGCTTTTTTCCAAAACATAATTAAGTTAATAAGATCATAAATAAGAATGGGTTTACTCTATATAATTTATCCTGCGTGGCGCTATATCTTTTCAAAAAAAGTGTAGCTAATTTTTTTAATCTCAATTACATTCATATTGAAAATTTAATGTTTCTGGCGTCCCACCAGTCGAGCTAATTGTAAGCGCAGCAATATTCCCATCAGTTCCGAAATCATAGGTTAAAGTTGAATTACCAAAAGTTTTTAAAAGATTTTTAGTTCTGAGAAATTCATAACCTGCGATCAACTGGAAAAAATCCAGGTAATCACCATTTTGCCTTGGCTTGTCTGCATAGTATTCCAAAGTTTCTGTACTCGAACCTGCAGTTTGTGAAATCACGTTATGATTGAACCATGTGTAAGTAGTGATATTTTGGGTATTATCAGAAGACCTTGTTGAAGTTTGTTTGATCAATTCTTCTCCATTATATTCATTTGCATCATTCATCCATTCAGTACCAGAACCATTAAGTTCTGTTCTTACGTTCGTTGCTAATCCAGCCGTATTAAGTGTAACCGTTGTTTTTGAAGAAAATGTTCCGGAGTTGGAGCTTGTGATCACCGTTGTGTTGGGCAAATAGGCATAAACCTGAGTAAGCCCGGCACTTGTGGACAAACTAATGATCTTTCCATTGCTGTTGTACGATATAGTGTACACCTGTCCACCAAGTGTAAAGAAATTGATCCTGCAAACAGGTTTCACATCATTATTTTTTTTACAGGCAGTAAAGCTTGCTACAAAAATAAAAGCCCATAAAGCAAATGAAATTCTTGAATTCTTCATTGTCGTTTCATTTTTAATTTTGGTTGATTCTTTTCTCTCTTATTGAAAGTGCATCTGGAATTGTTTATACAAAACTTATTTTACGTATCCTTTTATTATTAAAATCTGCTACATAAATGTTCCCATCTTTATCTATCGCCAAACCCTGTGGCCCATCAAATCTTGCGGAAACAGCGTCACCATCCTCATAACCCGAAATACTTCCTGCAACCGTAGTTACAACTCCAGACGGTGTTATTTTCCTTATGCGGTTTTCATCTGTTACATAAATATTTTCTTGCTTATCTATAACCAGGCCTTCGATCTGTGAAAACCTTGCCGTACTTCCCTTCCCATCTAAATAACCTTTTAAATAGCCTCCTGCAAACGTCGAAATGATTCCTGCCTGGGTAATTCTTTTTATACGAGTAAGATCTGATACAAATAAGTCTCCTTGCCGGTTAACCCCGACCCCTGTGACAAAGCGGAATGGATTTATATTACCACTTGCAACAGTTGTAACTTCTCCAGATGAAGAAATTTTGCGAACGCAGTCATTTTGTGAATCTGCCACGTAAATATTTCCGTGCACATCGCCTACAATACCGAAGCTTTGCCCAAATTGTGCGGTGATCGCACAACCGTCCTTGCATCCGAAAAAAATTGAGCCGGCATAAATGGAAACTTCGCACAAAGGAGTTATTTTTCGAATACGAGGATCAGCAGCATCCAATATGTATAGATTACCTATGCTATCTAAAGTCAGTCGGCTGGGCATTTTAAACCTCGCATTATTGCCTATCCCATTTGTAATATTTGCGTTCCCATTACCGGCATATGTCGATACAATGCCATCCTCTATTTTTCTAATACTACTATTAAATGCATCGGCCACATAAATCGCTCCGTCTGGTAAAATAGCGACATCGAGAGGAGACTTAAATTTTGCCATTAATGCAGGACCATCAAGAAATCCAGGTGAACCGTCTCCTGCTACTGTTGAAACTATAGTTCTCTGCACTTGCAGAGGCTCTACTCTTTGTCTCCCATTTGTTACTTTTTTTCTTGTTTTACCAATCACCTGATCAGTAGCAACAGATATATTTAACTTCTCCATAACTTTCCTAATAATTAATCAATGATTGTTTTTTAAATAATTATCCCAATGTGTTCATGTTCAAAACTTATCTTTTGATTTCACTAATACTTGAATTCGCACTTATGTGTTATCCATGTACCCACTTGCGTAAATTTTATTTTACAATGATCTATAATCTTTAGATTAAAAAAATGTGGACTCTATGCAGGCAAAAATTCAGCCGTGAATTTCCATTTCTATACTATGCGTCGTCTTTGATATAGAATGAGTCTTAACTATCTTTCTTGAAATTTGTGTTTGATCTTTCTGTAATAGTATCCTTTGCAATTGTCTTCTTCCCCTCGCAAGGTTCGACTTCGATGATCCGATTGAAATTCCCAGTTGCCCAGCTATTTCCTCGTGAGAGAACCCCTCTATAACAAAAAGATTCAAAATGACCCTATACCCAGGAGTTATTTGTTGTATCGCTCCTAAAATTTCTTCATAAGAAACCTTATCAAGCGCATCTTCATTTATTACTGCAACCTCGTTAACATCATTGTCCAATTCCTTTATAACCCGATGCTTCTTGTTTTTTCTAAAATGATCAATAGCTGTGTGTATCATTATCTTCCTTACCCATCCTTTAAAAGAAAGAGCAACATCAGCATATGATGATTTATAACGGTAAATTTCTTTGAAAACTTTTAGAAAGCCATCATTTACTATTTCAACCGAATCATCATAATTATTTGCGTACCGGTTGCATATAGTCAGTGCGTAATTATAAAAGGAATTATAAATTCTCTTTTGGCTCAGCCTGTCATTTAAAACACATCCAGATATATATTCGCTCAATTCTTTCCCTGATAAAAAACTCTGTTTATCATTTAAAGGAGAATATTCATTCTGAATCTTACTCATCCCCTGTGAATACACATTTCCAGTTGCAGTATTCATATATTTCTTAATTAGCCGTTGATATGGTGCAAGTATCAGCGTCGTGATACTTCATGAAAAGTCGCTGTTTAATGGATCAATAATTGTTCTCACTTCAGAGATAGTATTTACAGGAACCTTTCCCAATTTTGCATGTTCAAGGATCGCCTCCCTACTTTCAGCAATGTGGATGCAATAAATCTTATCCTCTGTTATAAATGACTGTAGCCAGTGATGAGGTTTTTTCAATTTGCCAACGGCTTCGCAGAATGCCTGCGAGATGGTTTGCAATTCTTCAGGAGAAAGATTCGCTGCTCCCGGAAAATTTCTTTCAACAACAAATTTTTTCATACATTTTTTTTAATGGTGTATAATGAATCACAAAATTGAGAGCCCCACATTTATTTAATGTCTGTATCATCGCCTATTTATTATTCAATCCCGCCTATTTTATAATATCCGGATAAATTATTTGAGTAATAAAGCTGGTTTCCACCTGTTAACTTCCCAAATCCATTCCGGGGGTTCAGGCTGAGATCGATTTTCCTATTCAAAAACATATTTTATCCCCGCAGATACACCTGTACCCTTAATATGAACTTCACCCAACTCATATTTAGCCATCGGATGCTTACCTATCCATCCATCATTAAAAAATTGACCACTAATATTTATCGGAATATTTTTTATAGGTTGATAGTCTGCATACAGACCAGTAAGGCAAAAAAAAGCATTCACTTTTTTGTCACGAAGCCCGGCATTTAATTTCTCCTCTGGAGAATAGTCAGTGTTTGCTTCAAAATTATTCAATATGGTTAACCGGGTTATCCAGGCAAGTTTGAAACTGCTGCTTATATTGAATAAGAAATTTTGTTGAAGGGAAATACTTAATTGATTGATCTTATAAAAACGTTGATAGGCTGTCCCACGAAGAAGTCCGGATTCATTCATATTGCATTGGTTCAACCCAACCAATATGGCAGTACTTTTTATTGTTTTTCCATGTTTTTTAGAAAAGAATTCTATGCCTGCAGAGAAAGTTTTTCTTTTTGCAAAAACTACTGAACTGTCGAAACCAGCATCATACCTATTATACGAAGGATCATTTACTAGTGGGACACTATCATCATATTGGTTCCGCTCTTTTTTTATGTCTGCAGTGGCAAATAAAAGAGTTCTTTCTTTCAACATGTGAGAAATATTAAACCCGATACAATTATCATGATTCCCCGGAAAGCTGTCAGGCACATTTCGCTCCCTGGTATGTGTAAAATAATTTGCTTCAATTGCTGTAGCTCCTTTCGTGAGAGGAACAGGTGATACAAATGGAGAGGCGCTATAAATATTACGTGGGCCATTACAGGAAACAAGCCAAAGTGTTAATACTAATAATGATATCTGCTTATCAAGTCGCACCGATATTAATTTATATAGATTAAAAATGAACTTTTGAAAGTTATCTTTAATACTGCCTTGAGCAGTTGGCTAGTCGCTAATGAAAATCATCTTGTGTAAATTCTGATTACTGAATAACCGGAAACTTCCTTCATTGCGTAAAGATGCTGGTGCAATCCCGATTTGATATCTGAGGAACTACCTAATTAATATTTAATCGATGCCTATTTTATAAGTTCGAGATGAACAGCTTGCCTGACGGCCTTTGCCCGGGAGTTTACATCAAGCTTAAACAATATTGATGAGATATGATGATCAACTGTTCTGGGAGATATAAAAAGCTTGGCTCCTATTTCTTTATTTTGTAACCCTTCTTTCATCAGCTGCAAAACATCCAGCTCCCTTTCAGTGAGATGTGCCTGGTTAGATCGGGTTGTTTTTCTGATACCTCGCGGAATACTTTTAATGCCCGCATTCCTCATATCAAATTTCATTTTTTCATAAATGGCATTGGCGCCAAGATCCTGAACTATTTTTATTGCCTCTCTTTTGTCATCTTCATCTCCTTCGAATAAAGCAAGCGCTTCATTGAAAGGTAACCCCGACTTCTTCCATAATGCTGCAGCTGACTTCGCCTTTGCCGGGCTGCTCATGTCATAGCCTTCATATGTTTCTTTGAGCTGTAATTTTTGATTCCTCGCTTTTATCAACCAAAAAGCAAATTCACTGTTATCATATATATTACCTAACTCCTCAATCATCTTTATTGTGCTTTCCAATGCTTCTTTTTCAATAAACCGCCGACCTGTTATCCATTCATATTCTAAAAAAGCTGTGAGTGCCCGGATGATCCTCTGCAGTTCAATAGTTTCAAATGCCATTTCTTTTGCTTCTGTCAAAATAGAAAGCAGGTCCTCCTCATCACCTCTTCGCATTTTTATTCTTGCCAAAACTGTAAGAGCAAAAATTTTAATCATTTTTGAAGTCGCTTCATTTTTTATAAGGCTATCTGCTATTGCAGCGGCTTCGTTCCAGTTCCCGGTATCTAATTTTAAACTTGCTTTTATTCCTAATATATATAGTCTCCACAGATCTAAATTATTTTCCTCGCAATACGGAATACCCGTTTCTATAGATCTATTTGCAAGCTCATTGTCTTTAATAATTATCCCGCTAAATCCGAGTTTTGCATAAGCCCGTGCAGCATGTTCATGGTAAGAGTTTTGTAAGGCAATGTCAAGGCTTTGCTGAAGTAGTTCAAGTCCTTCTTGCCTTTGTGCCGGAATTCTTATTTGTACAGAGCCAACATTACCCAAAGCATAAGACAAGATCGCATTATCGTTCAATTCCTTTGCCAAGGTAATTGCTTTTTCACCCCAATATATACTCTCACCAGGCGCATCTGCAAACATCTTTAACTGTGACATGTTGCTGTATGCCATTGCTTTTGCTTTTGAAGCAGGTTGATTATTCAGAACTTCAATGGCCTGCATAGCAAAATTTTCTGCTTTTTTCAGGTTATCGTTCCACCACATCCCTGATAATAAACGCTGCCAGCTACTGATTTTTTCTGCATTATTTTTTTCCTTCCAGATTTCAAGGGATTTGCTGCTGTAAATAATTGCTTCTTTCGTCTGATTAGTAAGATAACATTCGTAAGCGTATCCTTCATAGAATTGTATCAGTAAATCCTTATCGTTGCCCCTGTAATATTCTATAGCTGAAAAATACAACCTGCATGCTTCAACATGTGCGCCTAATGCGGCTGCTTGTTTTGCCGCCACCGGTGCATATTTCACCACTATTTCATATTCATTTGCATTTTTTGCATGATGGATAATGCGTTCGATCTCATTGTTTGCTTCAAAACTCTCCAGGAATAATTCAAGGATCTTCTTATTAAGCGCTATTCTTAGCAACGGCGACAAGGATGTTTCGATAGTTCGCCTGTATAACTCATGTTTAAAAAATATTTTGCCTTCATCAAGAATCAATATCTTAAGATCGAGATAGTTCTCTATTGCCTCTGCATAAGCAGGTTCCATCTTTTCGAGATACTTTATCTCAAATGCTGTTGGTAGCACAGATAGTATTTGCCATATGTGTTTTGCCTTTTCATCCATCCGGTTATAAACAGATAAAATAGAGTCTCTAATATTCTCAGGTACACCTGTGCTATAACTCGCCAATATCTCTGTTACGTAAAATGGATTGCCGCCTGAAATGCTATAAACATTTTCTCCGCTCCACCCTTTTTCCAGAGCAAGTTTTTCAACTGCTTTCCTTGAAAGTGGAGTTAGCTGCATTTTTGTAAAAGCACCTTGGGGCAGCTGACCCAGCACATTTCTTAAAGGGTGATTAGAGTAAATCTCATTATCACGGTATGTTAGAATAAAAAGACAGTGAACATGTGTAATTCTTCTTGCAAAAAATTTTATGAAATCCAAAGTAGCCTCATCGGCCCAGTGTATATCTTCAAAAACAATTATTGTTGTTTGTTTCTGGATTTCCAATTCATGCAGAAACATGGTAAATAACTCAGACCGGTTTGCATTTTTCACTTTGTCTTCCCACGCCTCGCCTTCCAACTGCCAGAAAATATCGTATAAGGGTGCTAATGGACGCGGTGTGAATAATGCATCACAAATTCCTTTTAATACTTTATAATCTTTTTTTTGGCTTTGGCAAAATGACTTTACCAAAGAAGTTTTTCCTATGCCTGCTTCACCACATATTAAAACACAATGTCCCTCACCTTTTACAACACCTTCAAATTTATTGTGCAATGAAGATAAAAACCCGGCCCGTTCAATCAGCTCCATAGTCATACTCAAAAAATAAGCGATGATTAATCCTAAAATAGGCAAAATCCCTTAAACGTTTCAATGGAATAGGGGGTTGCTTTGTATCAGATTCATTTTAAAATTTTTAAAATGAAGTTGTTTACATAATGAAAATTTATTCTTATTCAACAAAAATGAAAAAAATGACCTTATTTATAACGGGTCTTTTAAGAAACAACAAACCCTATTCTTCTTTGATTTCTGAGGCAATATCAGAAGGTTTTCGGGAGACATTAAGAGAAATGGGATATCGTGTTGAAAGAAATGATGAAAAAGAAAACAAAAAGCAACCATTAAGATATACCATAAAAAATTATTCCATCCCACTAGATAAAAAATAAATTTTATGCTGGAGATAAGACCCGTTTGCGAGAACTGCGGTAAAAATCTACCAAACGATAGTAATGATGCAATGATTTGCACTTTTGAATGCACTTTTTGTGCAGACTGTGCGACAACTGTTTTACATAATGTATGCCCAAATTGTGGTGGCGGTTTTGAAAAAAGGCCGACAAGACCTACTCAATGCATTACTTCGGATTGTTTAAAAAATTTTCCTGCTAAAATCGAGAAAAGATACAAGCCCGTAAACCTGAAAAAATTTAAGTTCCTAAGGGATCATTATGTGAATATGGATCCAAGAATAAGATAACAGGTACCAAAAATCAATCAGGATAAAACTTATCTAATAAAGATGTTTTATTCCCGCAAATACATAATTATTTACCATGAATGTAAAAACCATTAAAGCTGATAACATGCTAAACACTTTTCTTTTAGACGGTAAAAAGCCAACCGAAAGTGAATTTGAAAAAAATCACGATAGCATAGTAGGGAATTATTTCATGAATAAAGAAAATGGCTTGACCAAAATGATGCATTTTTCAGAGAAACAAAGGAGAACAAGGTTGATAGTAAAAAAAGGGCCAGAAAATATTTCCCTTCTACTTAAAAACATAGCTTTCTTTTATACAAAAAATAAAATTGCATATGCAATTGATGATGCTGGCAAAAAATATATTGCAGAAGGAAATCTTTCCTCACTCGAACTGGAACTTGACAATCGATTTTTTTTCCGCGCCAACCGGCAATATATAATAAATATAAACCATGTTAGAAGCTTTAGGGTTTATGAAAAGGTAAAGGTGAAAGTAGATATGAACCCAACTGAGTTAAATGATGAATATTTTATTATTATCAGCCAGGAAACAGTTCCTGAATTCAAAAAATGGATATATACAGCCTAAAAAATCGGACCTATTGTGAACTAATTTAAAATTCTCTTTATGGAAATTGAATTTCAAACTATAGATTGGAACTTAATTAAAACAATTTTGCACGGAGGGGAAAGAGGAAATGCATTTTGGAAAACTATTGAATTCGATAGTCTTCGCATAAGAATTGTTAGGTATTCGAAAGGGTATTTAGCAGATCACTGGTGTAAAAAAGGTCATATTGTTCATTGTCTTGAAGGGGAGTTTATCAGTGAACTTGAAAACGGAGAGAAA
>Ga0207701_10001845_pt1 | contig 22033 bp, 23 predicted proteins | sample KBSSwiSSwithPhiX_FD_184294 | JGI IMG/M metagenome (GOLD analysis project Ga0207701, IMG submission 184294) | Switchgrass rhizosphere bulk soil microbial communities from Kellogg Biological Station, Michigan, USA, with PhiX - S5 (SPAdes) (version 2) | ecosystem: Environmental > Terrestrial >... | reverse complement strand
GGCAGGGCGACCGCATTCGCGCGTATATTGTCAGCGTAGAAATTACCAGCCGGGGTCCGCAAATCGTTTTGTCCCGGACCCATCCGGGCATGCTGATCCAACTTTTTGCTCAAGAAGTGCCAGAAATCTACGAAGGAATCGTCGAAGTAAAAGGTGCGGCGCGCGAACCGGGCGGCCGGGCTAAAATCGCCGTGGCTTCCAATGATCCGGATGTCGATCCAGTGGGCGCCTGCGTCGGGATGAAGGGCACCCGCGTGCAATCGGTCGTGCAGGAACTGCGCGGCGAAAAGATCGATATCGTGCACTGGATTCCGGATCACGCGGAATACGTCTGCCGGGCCCTCGCGCCGGCCAAGGTCTCAAAAATTCTTATCGACGACGAAGATCACACCATGGAAGTGATCGTCCCGGATGATCAACTCTCGCTAGCGATCGGTAAAAAGGGTCAGAATGTACGCCTTGCCTCCCGGCTCACCGGATGGCGCATCGATGTCCGGAGTGAAGCGGAAGCCGAGGAAGAGACCCGCAGGGCGAGGCAGTCGATCAGCGCTATTCCGGGAATCGGTGACTTCGCGGCTGAGTTGCTTTACCAGGAGGGATTCAAGTCGGCTGAAGACGTCGCCGACAGCGATCTGGCGGAGATTCTCGACGTCGAGGGAATTAGCAAAGAAAAAGCGGAGGCATTGCACAACTCGGCGCGTCAGTATGTGGCCGACAAGCGAGCCCGCGAAGCAGAAGCAGCGGCTGCCGCAGCGAACGTTACGGCAGCGGAGCCCGCCGAGCCGCAATCCGAATAGACGTGGTCAAAACGCACCACCGGCCGCAGCGTACCTGTATCGGCTGCGGAATGCGGGATCTTCAGGAGCAGTTGATCCGGGTAACTTTGGCTGATCAGAATAGGTTGATTCTTGACGCAAGACGTGGCCGTGGCGGGTATTTACACCCAAACGAAAATTGTTGGCGGGCTTTTATCGGTCGGAAAAGTCATTATCGCGCGTTTCGCAGCGAGGTCAGTCGCGCAGCCAAGGAACAATTGATTCTGGAATTGCAGTGTCGAAATCGGGAGTAAGCAGAAATGAGTAAGACGAGAGTCCATTTATTGGCCAAAGAGTTGGGGATTGACACGAAGGATCTTATCGCCCAGTTGGATCGTTTGGGTTTACGCGGGCGAAAGGCTCAAAGCGCTCTTGAAGACGACGAAGTCGCCCGGGTGCGGAACGCGCTGGCTGCTCAGGAGCGGCCTCAGGTCCATGTCGGCGAGGAAAAGATCGTTGCTGATCGGATGGTGAAAACCGAAGACGAGGCGCACCGAAGCGCTGAGGCGCGCGAAACTGTAGTGGAGCGCCGTGTGCGTGCGAATGTTATTCGCCGGCGTGTGAACCGAACTGAAGTTCCTTCCGCCGAAGTTCCGCCCGCGGCGGAGCCGATCACGCCGCCTCATGTCGAAGCTTCCCCAGAACCCGAGCTGGCCGTTCCGACCATCGAAGAGGTCCCCGTTGAGGAGTTCCCGCAACTTGAAGCCGATGAAGGAATGAGCGCAGCGCCAGAGACGCCGGCTGAAGCTGAGGCATCGGCTCCAGCGGACAAGGCACCGCTCATTAGCGGGGAGCGAATTGTTCAGCAAGAGCCGGAGAGACCGCAACTCGAGGCCCGAACGCAGCAACCCGCGACACAAGAGACGCAGCGTGGGGCGCGCATTCTTGGCCGCATCGATCTCAAGCAAACCATGCGCATCGAACCGGCACCCACTCCGGTGAGGCGTCCGCCGGGCGCTGTCCCTGGACAGCCGGGAGCGCGCGTAGCAGACGGCGAAAAGCCACAAGCCGGCGCGGGCGAGACAACCACCACCGACGACAAACCGAAAGCCGGGCGGCACAAGCGCAGAGTCGTGAAGAAGCAGGACGTGCTGGAGTTGCGAGAAAAAGAGCTGCGCGGTGGCGGCCGTATCCCGAAAAAAAGGCGCGCATTGCCGGGAAAAGAAATTAGAAAGACCGAGATCACAGTTCCGCGCGCGAGCAAGAGGGTGGTGAAGATATCGGAAGTGATCACGGTGGGCGACCTGTCGAGAGAAATGGGCGTTAAAGCCGGCGAGGTCATCAAGAAATTGATGGCGATGGGGATGATGGCGACGATTAACCAAGTGTTGGACGCCGACACCGCGACCTTGATCGCCTCCGAGTTTGATCATCAGGTGGAAAACGTTGCTTTCGACGCCGATACGGCTCTGGAGCTCGAGCATCAGGTTGAAGAGGAGGAGGCGCAGTTGGTGCCGCGCTCGCCCGTGGTGACGATCATGGGACACGTCGATCACGGCAAGACCTCATTGCTCGACGCGATCCGAAGCACCAACGTGACGGCACAGGAACACGGCGGCATCACTCAACATATCGGCGCGTATCACGTTCAAGTGGACGGCCGGAGCGTCACCTTCCTGGATACGCCTGGGCACGAAGCTTTTACCGCGATGCGCGCGCGTGGGGCGAAAGTGACGGATATCGTCGTCTTGGTAGTAGCGGCAGACGATGGCGTCATGCCCCAGACCGTGGAAGCGATTAATCACGCGCGCGCCGCCGAAGTGCCAATCATCGTCGCGGTGAACAAGATGGACCGGCCGGATGCTAACATAGAGAAAGTGAAGCGCGGGCTTTCGGAATATGGTCTCGTTTCGGAAGACTGGGGCGGCGATACCGTATTCGCGCCGGTATCGGCAAAAACGCACGAAGGCATTCCGCATCTGCTCGAGATGCTTCTATTGCAAGCCGATATTCTGGAGCTCACAGCGAATCCGGAGAAACTGGCGCGCGGGACGATTGTCGAAGCCAAGCTCGACCGCGGACGCGGACCAGTGGCCACTGTTCTGGTTCAAGAAGGAACTTTACACGGCGGCGACGCCTTTGTTTGCGGCGTGTACTACGGCAAAGTACGCGCCATGATCGATGATCATAGCCGAAAAGTCGAGTCTGCACCGCCGTCGTTCCCAGTGGAGATCCTTGGCCTTCAGGGCGTGCCGCAGGCCGGTGATTCGTTCGTGGCAGTGGCCGATGAAGCCAAAGCCCGTCAAGTCGCCGAGTACCGCCAAAGCAAGCAGCGCGAAACTGAACTCGTGAAATCGAGCAAGGTTTCATTGGAAGAATTGTACGATCAAATCAAAACCGGCGATGTGAAAGAGCTCCGGGTCGTACTCAAGGCGGACGTACAGGGCTCAGTGGAAGCGCTCACGGATGCTTTGAGCCGCATGTCGACGGATGAGGTGAAGTTAAGAGTGATCCACGGTTCGGTCGGGGGGATTACTGAGAGTGACATTTTGCTTGCCGCCGCATCGAATGCGATTGTGATTGGGTTTAACGTTCGTCCCGAATCGAAGGGCGCGGCGTTGGCAGCCAAAGAGGGCGTCGACGTAAGACTCTACACGATCATCTATGAGGCTGTTGCCGATGTGCGCGCGGCGATGGAAGGCATGCTCGAGCCGACTTATCGAGAGCAGACGCAAGCGCGAGTCGATGTGCGCCAGATCTTCAATATCGCTGGGGTCGGAACGATTGCCGGTTGCTACGTCACCGAAGGCAAAATCGCGCGCGGCAACTCGGTGCGCTTGCTGCGCGATCAAGTGGTCGTTCATGAGGGCAAACTCGCGAGCCTCAAGCGCTTCAAAGACGACGTACGCGAAGTTGCCGCAGGTTATGAGTGCGGGCTTTCATTGGAAGGTTTCCAGGACATCAAACAGGGTGACGTTATCGAAGCTTACGAGCGTATTCCGGTCGTGCGGCGTATCAACCCAATGCCCCAAGGCCGCGAGGCGCCGCGCGTGAGCGGGGTTTAAAATTAAACTTTGACCTCGACCGAATTCTGTTAGCCCATGGTCGTGGGAGTCCTTAAGCTCAAGCTGATGATTCCTGAGAACCACTCGCTCAAGGGCAAACGGGGTGTGCTCAAAAGCATTCAGAGTCGCGTTGGCCGTCAGTTCAATGTTGCGGTGACCGAGTGCGGCGACCAGGATCTCTGGCAGAGCGCAATTTTGGGATTCGCCGCTGCGGGCACGATGCAGCCGGTAGTCGAGAAAACCTTGGCCAGCGTTGTCGATTTCGTCGATTCCCTCGGACTCGCCGAGCTCAGTGATTCCGAGATGGAATGTTTTCATTGCTGAGCTCGACCGAATACTCGTGAAAAACTGTTCATAGCGTATGGAATTTCAACGTTCGGACCGGGTCGGCGACGTGTTACTAAAAGTATTAGCGGAGCTCCTCGCTCGCGAAATTCGCGATCCTCGAGTGCGAGGGATCAACTTAACCGGCGTCAAAGTGAGCAAAGACTTACGGCACGCGCGGATCTTTTTCAGTGTTTTCGGCGCGGCGGCCAATAAAAACGATGCCCTCGCAGGTCTCAAGCACGCCACCGGCTTCATCCGTTCAAAGCTCGGCAAAGAACTGAGCCTTCGCTTCGTGCCGTCGATTGATTTTAGCTACGATGAAACCGAGGCTGAAGCCCAGCGCATCGAATCGCTGCTGAGAGCGGCTAAGCCTTAGTTTACTCCCACCTTCTTTCGAGTTCATTCAACAGGTTGACTCCTGCTATGCCTATGAGCCGAAGCGGAATTTTGCTGATCGATAAGCCCGAAGGCCCATCCTCCGCACAAATCGTGCACCGGGTTAAAAACATACTGGCCGCCAAAAAAGTGGGGCATCTCGGCACTCTCGATCCGTTCGCATCGGGTCTTCTCTTGATCGGCGTCAACGAGGGGACAAAAATCGCCGAAATCTTTCTCAGCGGAACCAAGCGCTACCACGGCATTATGGTTCTGGGCGTTGAAACGGATACCCAGGACGGTACCGGTAAAGTGGTCAAGGAATTCACGGTGCCGGTCATCACGGAAAAAGATTTACGAATCCTGGAAAAAGAGTTCACCGGGGCGCTTCAGCAAGTGCCACCGATGTTTTCGGCACTCAAGAGAGACGGTGTCCGTCTATATCGATTGGCCCGCCAAGGCAAGGAAGTTCCACGTGACCCGCGTCCGATTCGGATCGATGCGTTACACATCGATAAGGTGAACGAACGGGAACTACAATTCGAAGTGACCTGCTCGCGCGGAACTTACGTGCGGACGCTGGCTGCAGACATGGGCCGCCGGCTTGGTTGCGGCGCCTATCTCAAGACGCTTCGGCGCGTCGGCTGCGATCATCTGGATGTCGCTCAAGCCATTCGCGTCGAGGATCTCGTCAGAGTCTCTTCGGCAACAGAGATTGCGCTTATTTCCCTAGAGACCGCTTTGAATCACCTGCGGGCAGTCGTTTGGCAGAGCCGGCTGGTGTCGCGCTTGCGTTTAGGACAGCAGGAAGTTTTGGGGCAAATCGGTTCGCGGCAAGGTTGCGAGGAGTTCGTCGCGATTCTCGAGCCGCGCGGCGAGCTTGCGGCATTGGCTAAATGGGTGGACGATATACCGGGCGGACGCTGGCGTCTGTTCCGCGTGTTTCGTTGCTAGAGCGAATATTGACATCGCCGCGGCTCATCGGATAGGCTTCTGGTATCGACAGTCGCCGCCCAGGCGCGCATTTTTTTCCGGACAAAACGATTGTCCTTCTCGCTCCACGCGAACCCGCGAGATGCAACATCTAAGGAAAGGAAACATTCGCTAATCCATGAACTCTTCGACAGGTAGGGTGCCGAGCAATTCGCACATTCAGACATGGGTAAAGGACATGGCCGCGATGTGCCAGCCCGCTAATGTTTATTGGTGCGATGGATCGGAAGAAGAGAAGGAAAATTTGACTTCCGTCGCGCTCAAGTCCGGCGATCTCATTGCTCTAAATCAAGAAAAATTACCAGGCTGCTATCTTCATCGGAGCGCGCTCAACGATGTCGCCCGCACCGAGAATCTGACTTATGTTTGCACTGAACAGCGGGAGGAGGCAGGACCCAACAATAACTGGATGGCGCCCGCTGAGTCGTACGACAAATTGGCAAAGATTTTCTCCGGCGCGATGCGCGGGCGTACCCTTTACGTTATTCCTTTCCTGATGGGTCCAGCAAGCTCTTCGTTCAGCAAAGTCGGCATCCAGATCACCGATAGCGTGTACGTTGTTCTCAATATGCGTTTAATGACCCGTATGGGTCAAATAGCCTTGGATCACTTGGGTGATTCAGATGATTTTACGCGCTGCCTCCATTCGAAAGCCGATCTGGACATGGAGCGGCGCTTTATCTGCCATTATCCGCAGGACAACACGATCTGGAGCGTCGGCTCGGGCTATGGCGGCAACGCTTTATTAGCGAAGAAATGCCTCGCTCTGCGGATTGCGAGCAAGCTTGGGCAGAAAGAGGGCTGGCTTGCCGAGCATATGTTGATTGTGGGCGTGGAAAACCCCGAAGGCGAGACCCATTACATTTGTGGTGCGTTTCCAAGCGCGTGCGGCAAGACCAACCTCGCCATGCTGGTGCCGCCAGCGAGCATGAAGGGCTGGAAAATTCATACCATCGGCGATGATATTTCTTGGCTTCGGGTCGGTTCCGACGGTCGGCTCTGGGCGATTAATCCCGAAGCTGGGTTTTTCGGCGTTGCTCCGGGTACCGGTTCCAAGACCAATCCTAATGCCATGGCGACGGTTCAGCATGATACGATCTTCACCAACGTCGCGCTGCGCCCGGATGGAACGGTGTGGTGGGAAGGGCACGATGATCCAGCACCGAGCAGCGCGGAGGATTGGCGCGGCAAGCCTTGGACTCCCAACAGCGGCCATCCGGCGGCGCATCCCAATTCACGGTTTACCACCTCTATCAAGCAATGTCCGACCTATTCTTCCGAGTGGGAAAAACCGCAGGGTGTGCCGATCAGCGCAATCCTCTTCGGCGCGCGCCGTAACAAGCTCGTGCCGCTCGTGTACCAGTCTTTCAACTGGCAGCACGGCACTTTCCTGGGCGCCACTCTGGCTTCCGAAACCACTGCGGACGCAACCGGCGCCGTTGGCGTGGTGCGGCGCGACCCGATGGCGATGCTACCATTCTGTGGTTATAACATGGGCGACTACTGGGCGCACTGGCTGTCGATGGCACAACGGGCGACGCATCCGCCAAAGATTTTCCGGGTCAATTGGTTCCAGCGCAACGAGCAGGGAAGGTTTATTTGGCCCGGATTCGGGGAAAATTTGCGCGTGCTGCGGTGGGTAGTCGAACGTTGCAAAGGCGGCGGCGAGGCCGAGGAAACGCCGATCGGATACGTGCCGAAGCTTTTGGCTTTGAACGGCGGCGATCTGAAAGTTTCCAAGTCCGATCTCAATCAATTGGTTGCGATCGATCGCGAGGGCTGGAAAAGCAATCTGAGGAGCCAAGGCGAATATTTCGATAACTTCGGAGACCATCTGCCGGCGGGAATCAAAGAAGAGCATAGAGCGCTGGCGAATCGGCTGAAAGGTTAACCGTCACATGCCGCGCGGCCACCACGATATCGGCGGACTTCCCGGTGCCGGGCCGATCGACCAGAGCGAGCATTCGCTGTCGGATTGGGAAATTCTCGCTGACGCCGTAAATCAGGCCTTGGGGGCTAAAGGCGTCAAGCGCACGGACGAAATGCGCCGGGCGCGGGAAGAAATGGATTCCGCTGCCTACCGCGACATGACCTACTACGAACGGTGGATTGCCAGCATCGAGGCTATCCTGATCGAGAAAAAGATTCTCACCAAAGAAGAAATTGATCGCAAGCTCGCCGACTTCGAAACCAAATGGGGCGAGCCGTGAATTCGCCAGGTAAGTTTAAACCCGGGGATCGGGTGACAGTGAAATTTGAAGATCGTCCGGGGCACCTTCGCACACCGTGGTACATTCGGGGCAAAAGCGGCTGGATCGAGCGCGTGCACGGTGACTTTCGTAACCCCGAGTCATTGGCATTCGGCCGCGATGGATTGCCAAAGAAAACTCTTTATCTGGTTGCCTTCAATCAGAGCGACGTCTGGGGTAAAAGGGCGGCGCCCAAGGACAAGGTGCTAGTCGACATCTATGAGCATTGGTTGGAGTCCTCCACGCAAGAGAGGAGTGAGACCCATGAATGAGGCTGGGAGCGCTGAGCATGGGCATGACCACCCGAAGCACGAATTGAGTCATTACGCCAAACGGATCTATGCGATTCGAGATTTGTTGATCGAAAAAGGCGTCATCAGCGAAAAAGACATTCAGTGTCAGGTTGAATACCAGGAAGCGCGTTCGCCGGCGAACGGCGCCAAGCTGGTGGCCCGCGCCTGGGTCGACACCGATTTCAAAGGCCGATTGATCGCCGATCCCAAGTCGTCCTGCGCCGAAATGGGTATCGATGCGACGGCGATCAATGAGTTTGTCGTTCTTGAAAATACTGAGCAGGTTCGCCACATGGTGGTCTGCACGCTCTGTTCCTGCTATCCGCGACCGATTTTGGGAAGACCCCCCGACTGGTACAAAAGTTTCAATTACAGACAACGGGCAGTAGTTGATCCACGCGGCGTCATGCGCGAGTTCGGCCTCAATCTGCCCGACGACGTCGAAGTTCGAGTGCATGACAGCACGGCAGATATCCGCTATCTAGTCCTGCCTCTTCGTCCAAAGGGCACGGAAAGCTGGTCTGAAGCGGATCTTGCCAAGCTCGTTACGCGCGACAGCATGATCGGTGTCATGGATCCTCTGGACACAATTCCCGAATAGCGCCAAATACTTCCACTAGAAACTCGCCTCAGTTATCCTTTGTAGTTCGAGGCATGTGTCCGCTTAGGTAAGCAATTTTTATATTGCTTTTTTGACGCACTCTTCGTACCATTTAGCCTGCTATTTGGTTAAACCGATAAACAATTCAATTACTTTCCGCCAAGTTGGAATTCCACGACAACGCATGAAATTCGCCGGTGCCCTCCGCTGCATCGCCCAGGATCTTGATCGCAGGGGCCTGAAAACATTCGATATTCGTCTAATTCGTAACGAATACATCGTAGATTGCGGATATCAGGACCCACCGGGACCGACTCCGGTCACAGTACATTATACGGCCAAAGATCTCGACGAGCTCGAATTAGTCGGTGAGAGCAAGCGCGGCGAGTCAGCGCCGTCTAAGGAGTTTCTCAACCACGCGCAAATCTTTCGAACGATTGGCGGCTATTTGGACAAAAACCAAGCGCGGCTCATCCGTATTACCAATAACGATGGCCAGGGAAAGGATGCAAACTTCAAAGTCGAGTACGTCACGCATGAGGGGGAACACATCGTCGAGGACCGCGCCGGCTCAGCGCTGTATGATATGTGCGTTGCCATGTACAAGCAAAGAGGCAAGTTAACCGGTACCGGCGGTAGGAGGTCTCGCTGGCGCTGATGCATCCTTACTCTCGCTGGTTAAACCGCAACCGATGGCTGCGAGATGAACACAAGCTTTGATTACTATTCTTTGCTCGGTGTCGGACGTGGCGCCACGGCCGAAGAAATCAAACGAGCGTATCGCAAAGCGGTGTTTCGTTATCATCCCGATCGAAATCCCGGCGATAGCGAAGCGGCGGAAAAGTTCAAGCAGGTTTTGGATGGGTACGAGATTCTTTCGGACAAAAAGAAGCGTTCAGTTTACGACGAAGTTACCCGGCCGGTAGAAAATGAACAGAGTGGCGAGGAGGAAAATGCGAGCGCGGAAAGCGATAAGTTCGATGGTAGTTTCGGCCAGCATTTTCAGTTTACTCAGAATTACAAGCAGGCGGTGGAACCCGAGCCCAAGTGCCCGTCTTGCTCGGTTATCGGCACGGACCATATTGTCTCGCGCAAAGGCGGCGCTGCTTCTTCACGCGGTAAGCAATTTGTTCTCTCGCCCTTCAATGTCATTTTTTGCAAAGCTTGTGGCCATGTTTATGGCATCACTCCGAGCGCCACCTAACCTCACCAACAATTCGGATTTCGGTGCTCTAGTGCATGATGCCGCCGCCCTCGACCACCAATAATTGACCCGTCACAAAGTCGCTGTCGGAGCTCGCCAAGAACAAAGCTGTTCCCACGATATCGGCGGGAGTTTCGATCCGGCGAAAAGCCCGTTTTTCTGTGCTGCCTTCCCGTCTCTTGAGTACTTCGTCGGAGACTGACTCTTCGCTCATGGTGGAGCCAGGCGTCATACAGTTGACATTGATACCCCAGTCACCGAGTTGGCGCGCCATGACTCGGGTTAGCGCCACGACGCCACCTTTGGCGGTCGTATAATGCGGCATATTGCCCGAACCGCTAAAGAATGTGCCCGACGCGATGTTGATGATCTTGCCGCTCTTTTGCTGTTTCATAATCGGGATCACCGCTTTGCTGCAGAGGAACACACCTTTGAGATTGACCTCCATCACGCGATCCCATTCATCGATCGCTAGTTCTTCGACCGGCCCCTTCCACAGCATCTCGGTAACGTAAATCGCGGCGTTGTTAAGCAGAACGTCAATCCGGCCAAATCGTCTAACGGTCTCCTCCGTCAAAGCTTGCACATCGGCAAAGCTTCGAACATCCGTGCGGCGCGCCCAGGCTGAGCCGCCGCTGTCGAGCAATGCTTTGGCAACGGCTGTTCCGGCGGCGCCGTCGATATCAGCAATAACGACCTGAGCGCCTTCCTCGGTGAACCGCCGCGCGTACGCCTTGCCGATGCCGTGGGCGGCGCCGGTAATGATCGCAACTTTGTCTTTGAGTCGCATCGAAACCTCCCGGAGCCGAACGACTAACGAACTCAGGTAAAGCTAGGAGTGATCCCGTTGAGTAAATTTTCCAAACGTGCTGAGGGGAAGCGGAGTCCGACAAAAAAGGCCCCGAACAATCCGTAAACTGCGCTCGCTTCATCGAAGCGCATTTCATACACAAGCTTCTTGAACACGAGTGGATCATCGGCAAAAAGATCAACGCCCCATTCCCAGTCATCGAACCCGATGGAGCCGGAAATGATTTGCGTGACCCGGCCTACGTAATGTCGACCGATCATGCCGTGCTCACGCATCATCCGTCGGCGCTCGTGAATCGGCTCGGTGTACCAGTTTTTTGTCTCGCCGCGGAATTTGTTCATCGGGTAAAAACACAGGTAACGGCGCCGAGGTATTTCCGGCCAAAGCCGCGGCGCCGCGGCTTCGCGCTGCTGGAGGATCTCGGCTTCGACTTCCCGGTTCCATTCTGCGGTATTCGGCTGCAACCCTTTTGCGCTCAACTCGGAATAGAGCTTGACCGAGGCTTCGTACAAACCCAATTCGATGACCGAAAGATAAGAGGTGGTTGGCTCGAGGTATCCGTTGAGCTCGGATCCGGCGACGGTTAATTCCGCATGGTTGAGCTCGTCGAGGCTCCTGCGAAAGTGCACCAGCATCAAGTCACCTTTGTGGCCGAGCAGCGAGAACAGTGCTGTGGGTTCCTCATGATTGGCCTCCATCGCGGCGAAGATGGTTGTCGCTCGGCTTAAGACGTGCTTTTGATCGGCGCTACCGAGGTCGCGCCAGGCGGTCCAACGAACACGAAACATCTGATGCAGGATGAAAGCGCCTTCGAGGGTGAGCGGCGCGGCGGGCAGTTTGGTGGTCGTGGCGGTAGCTGGTAGAGGATCCATGCTTGGGAAGTGAATCAGGTCGGTATAGGGGATGATCCGTTCGGCGCTGGCTGATCGGGCTTTACGCCGCGCATTTTGTTACGGAGTGCATGAAAACCGCGTTTGGCGAGGCGATAAATTTTTGGTGCTACCCAGGCCGCCAGTGCCAAAAAGAGCACCACGACGATTAACATGATTACCGGGTGATTGAACATCAGCCAAATACTGCCGAAAACGGTCACGTCTTCGCCGACGCTTGCGACCCAATTGCTAAACGGCTCCGGGCTGGCATTGAGCGCCAAACGGGTTGTCGCTTTCGTCCCGTGGGCCACCAGCGCAATTGAACCGCCAGCAAGAAGTGCCATCAGCTCTAGCGCAGGATTCATATCGCCTAACGATCGTGCCGCCAAAATTGCACCCGCGGGGACCCGAATGAAGGTGTGGAGTGCGTCCCAGCCGGTATCGAGATAGGGGACTTTGTCGGCAAAAAATTCGATTACATACATGATGCAAGCAATGGCAATAACACCCGGATGGGATAGCACGTCCAAGTTCTGCGGCAGGTGAATAAGTTCTAACCGATTGGCGATTCCGAGTGCGGCGACGGTAGCGTACAGGTTGATGCCCGAGGTCCACGCCGTGCCCATAGCCAAGCTCAAGGCTTCAAGTGTGCCCATAAGAGAACTCCTTCCTGACTATAGGTTTGACGTTGGTGTTCGCAGAAACATAACATTCATGCTTCGCGATCGTCCAAATGGGCTTAGATTTTAAACTTACCGCCGACTTTCTCTTTGTATTCCTTCGAAAAAGCATTGACTGCCGGAAACTGATCCATCCACTTGTAGGGCCGGCAGGCATCGATCAACACTCGGTCCGAAGTATAACCGCGTGGCGAGCGTTCTTCCGGTGGCATGGCAGGCTCGCAAACGGATGCCCAGACATCCTTCACCACATCGATTCCACCGCGAACATAGCAGCGCGTCGCAATTGCCCAAATGACCTCGCCAGGATCAGTAATATCAATATCGTCGTCCACAACGACAACGAATTTGCCTCCATAGGCACCTGCCCGGGCACCCGCCGCGACTAACAGCGCTTGTTTGGAGTGGCCGGCGTAGCGTTGCTTGATCGAGATCACGGTGAATGGCCCGGGCTGACCACCGTAGACAAACCCCCAGACTCCTTTTACCTCTGGGATGCCTGCCTTCTCGAGCTGTTCCCACAACGTCGCGGCGCCAAGCGGCATCGGCAAATAGCTCGATGGCGGCTTGAGGGGTGGCGCGCCAAGAAGGATCGGATCGTTGCGGTAATAGACTCGCTTGACGGTCATGACCGGCGTCTCACCAACATTTTCTTCGGTGAAATATCCCGGCCATTCGCCGAATGGGCCTTCTTTAGGCATGTCCTCATCTCTCATCGGCGGCAGCTCGCCTTCGAGAACGATTTCGGCATTGGCCGGAATCGGTAGGCCGGTTACTGCGCCGCGTGCGACCGGTACTGGGGCACCTTGAAGATAGCCGGCGAATTCATACTCGTTCACATCGGGCGGCAGCGGCATCTGAGCGGCAAGAAAAACGGCGGGGCCTTGGCCTAGTGTAATCGCGATGGGTAGTGATTTGCCAGCGTCGCGTGCGCGCTCGAAGGCGAGGCGGCCGTGTTTCCCCATGTTCATTTTGACCGAGACGTGGTTTTTGTCCTGCACCATGACGCGATAGGTGCCGATGTTGATTTTGCCGGTTTCCAGGTCTTTGGTGATGACGCCGCAGCCGGTGCCGATAAATGGCCCGCCATCGAGATCATGCCATTTCGGCGTCGGAAACTTGTAAAGATCGACTTCCTCGTCGGCCATCTGATTTTCCATCACTGGACCGCCTTCGACCTGCTGCACCGGTACCGGCTTGTAAGCGGCAAGCTTTTTCCTCCAGGCGTACAAATAGTCGATGCCGTTTGCTGCGTCGATTCCCATTGCCGGTCCGGTGCGCTTGCACGTGCGAAACACATTGGAAATTATCCGAAATCCCGCCGGGTATTGGTCGAAGTTACTGAACAGGAGCGCCGGCCCCTGTTTATCCGCGGCAAGCTCCGTCAACGCCCCCACCTCAGTGTTCAAGTCAGCGCGTTCGATGCGGCGCAACTCGCCCATAGATTCTAATGTTTCGATGTAGCCTCTCATGTCAGTGACATCAGCCATGCGACCTCCTGAAATCGATGGTCATACTAAGTGGATGGTGCGGGGGAGTCAACACGACCTGGCGAGTGAAAAGTGTCGAAAAGCGGCACGCACGCTTTTTCAGTCCGCTCTTTGGCGCCGCCGAATGGTTGACGACCTTCTTGTCATTGCATATGGTGCAAACAATCTAGTTTTCGCGTGCATCGAGTGTTTTCACGACGGAGGATGAAATAAATGGCTTACGATCTGATCATTCGCGGTGGCCGCGTTGTCGATGGCTCCGGACTTCCATCTTATGTTGCCGATGTCGGCGTCAAAAACGGCAAGATCGCTGAAGTCGGGCGCTTAACCGAGAGCGCCGCCCGCACAATCGATGCCGCTGGTTTAGCGGTTTCTCCTGGCTTCATCGATCACCACACTCATTTGGATGCGCAGATGCTCTGGGATCCATACGGCACCTGTGAGCCGCAGCACGGCATTACTACAGTAGTCATGGGAAATTGCGGCCTGACCTTGGCACCAATCAAAAAAGGCGATGAAGATGCTGTGGTGAAAAGCTTCGTTCGGGTCGAAGCGATACCGCGGCATGCCTTGGAACAAGGCGTTACATGGAACTGGCACAGCTATGGTGAGTATCTCGATAATTTTGAAGGCAAGGTGGGCATCAATGTCGGCGGCCTGGTTGGCCACATCGCCGTGCGCCACAACGTGATCGGCGAAGAGGCCGTCGAGCGTAAAGCGACCAGCGCGGAAGTGCAAAAGATGCGCGGGGTCATTCTTGAGTCGATGCAAGGCGGTGCGTTGGGAATGTCGACCAATCGCAATGAGCGTCATATGCGCGAAGACGGGAAGCCGGTGGCGAGTCGATTGGCGGATGACGAGGAACTTTTTGCTCTGTGTGACGTCCTTGCCGAGTGCAATGCCGGTGTCATCGAAACGATTCTCGGGCGCAATAAAATCGAGCATTTCAAATTCTATCATGAGCTTGCCAAGCGGACGCAGCGTCCGGTTCTTTGGCAAAGCCTGCAGCACCGCTGGGTCGAGCCCAATCTCTGGCGCGAGCAGCTCAACGCCGTGGAGCCGATTTTCAAAGCGGGTTATCAAGCCTACGGTCTGTCGCACACAGTACCGCTGGTGCGCCATTTCACATTGAAAGATTGCCAGGTTTTCGATGAGTTTCCGACCTGGAAAAATTTGATGTTCCTGCCGTTGGACGTCCGTAAGCAAGCTTTGGCAGACCCGGACACGCGCCGAAAGCTGCGCGCTGACTTTGCCGATCCACGGCCGACAAATTTCCACCGGCGCTGGGATATTCCGCGGGTTGAAAAGGTGGTGAAGCCGGAAAATCAGAAGTATGTCGGCAAGAACCTCGCCGAGCTGGCGGCGTTGCGCAATCAAGATCCCCTCGATGCGTTTTTGGACTTGGCTTTGGAAGAAGATCTCGAGACCGTTTTTTGGAACGCGAACAATGGCGGTGACTGGGAAGCCATGGGCGAAATTCTGCGCAGTCCTTATGTACTGGTCGGTACTTCGGATGCCGGCGCGCATGTGCAATTCGGCGCCGACTTCGGCTATGGCACGATCCTTTTGGGACTGTGGGTGCGCGAGCGCCAGGTCATGAGCCTCGAGCAGGCGATCCATAAGCTGACGTTTCATGTCGCTTCGATTTTTGGTCTGGAGGGGCGCGGTTTGCTGCGGCCGGGCTATGCCGCCGACCTGACAATCTTCGACCCCAAAACCGTCGGCGCCCATGAGCCCGAATGGGCGAATGATTATCCAGCCGAAAGCAAGCGGTTGATTCAGAAATCCGCGGGACTGCACTATACGATCGTCAACGGCCGCGTGATTCACGAAGACGGCCGCATGACCGGCGAGCTCCCAGGGCAGGTTATTCGGGGCCCGCTCTATCGCGAACAGAAGGCCGCTGCCTAGCCCCGCATCATGGGGATCAGCTATATTCCAGTTGCGCGCGCGGGCGAGCTACGTCCGGGCGCGATGAAAGAAATCGACCTCGGCGGGCGCCAGGCCCTGCTGGCGTATGTAGACGGAAAATATTTCGCGTTCTCGAGACATTGTCCGCATGAGGAAGCCGATTTGAAAACCGCCGGACAGCTGCTCAACGGCACGACCATCCGCTGTAACAATCACAGCTATTGTTATGACCTCAACTCGGGCGAATGTACTTTACCGAAGGGCGCCGCGCCGCTGACGGTTTTACCTGCCGAAGAGCGAGGCGAAGATATTTGTATTCGCCTGGAGTGGTAGCGTTCTGGGATTCTCGCCATTCTCGCTCGCCAACGATCACGAGTTTGTCACGTGGCCTGTTCCGTCGCTTTAAAATGACTACGGCTCAATGTTTCATGACGCGTGCGCGCCATCGGGTCGGCAGCGTTCTGCTTACGATACTTTGCCTTGGCGCTGCCGCGAATGTTCGCGCCGAGGAAAAGAGCCTTCTCTGGAAGATCAGCGAAGGCGCGAGCAGCGTTTATATTTTAGGTTCGATTCACTACCTGCGCAGCGAAAATTATCCGCTCAAAAAAGCCATTCTGGACGCGTTTGATACCAGCAAGAAACTCGTTCTGGAGATCGATCTCAACGCCACTTCGGGGGAAGCTGCGCAGCGGCTGATGCTGGAAAAAGCGCTTTTTCGGGATGGTACCACCTTGCCGGAGAATATCGGCGCGGGAACCTACCAGCTGGCCGCCGAGCGCGCGACGCAGCTCGGGATCGACATGCGGATTTTCAATCCGATGAAGCCCTGGTTCGCGGCGATCAATTTGATTGCCATAAAGCTGAAAGCGCTCCAACTGGACCCCCGGCGCGGCGTCGATCAATATCTCGCGGGCGAAGCAAAACGACGCGGCAAACCGACCAGCGGACTCGAAACTATGGAATTTCAGATCGGTCTGCTGGACCAATTATCGAAGCAAAATCAGGAAGCGATGCTGCGCGAAACCGTCACCGAGCTGGACTTGCTGGATCGGAATATAGACGAAATCGTACGATCTTGGGTGGAGGGTGACGCGGTGGTGTTGGCGAAATTACTTCTGGCCGGCATGGTGGAGTTTCCGGAGATCCATCAAAAAGTGCTTGTCGAGCGCAATCGCCGCTGGCTGCCAGAGATCGAAAAATCATTGGAACAAGCAAGCGAAGCGCTGATCGTGGTCGGCGCGGCGCATCTGGTGGGGCCAGACGGTATTATTGAGATGTTAAAAACAAAAGGTTATAGCGTGGAGCAAAAGTGATGGCAGCTAAAAAAGCAATTTCAAAAGCCATTCGCGTCGCCGATTGGATGACCGAAGGGGTGCTTGCGGTGGAAGTCTTCGATAGCATTGCCGTGGCCCGGCGACTCATGGCTAAGCACCGGGTCAATCAGTTGCCGGTGGTTGATAACGATCGTCTGGTGGGCATTGTCACGGATCGGGACATTCGTGACGCTTATCCGACCAGCCTCATGATCAACCGCGCCGAGGAAATCGATCGATTCGCCGAGAAGATTACCGTCGAAGAAGTGATGACTCACGATGTATTCGTCGTCCGCCCGGATACCGGGTTACCGACAGCCGTGGGACTGCTACGCCGGCACCGGATCGGTGCGTTGCCGGTGCTCAAAGATCAAAAGCTCGTGGGAATCATTACCCGCAGCGATATTCTCGATTTCGTCCTGCGCGACGGCGTCGGGCGGGAGCGCAACCGCTCCAAGTCAGCTGCCTCAGTTGGAAAACGCAGCCGGCAAAACCGGCGCCGCGCCGGCGGCAAGGCAACTTAATAGAACGGGGCGCCTGGGATGCCATCCTTCGATATCGTCAATCGCGTCGATCTTCAGGAGGTCGATAACGCGGTCAACATCACAAAAAAAGCAATCCTTTCGCGCTACGATTTTCGCAATTCGAAAACTGAAATCGCGATCGACAAAAAAGAGAAAAAAATTCGCGTCACCACCGAGGATGACATGAAACTGCGGGCCGTGCAGGATTCTCTCATCGAGAACCTGGTCAAACGCCGAGTCGAGCGAAAATGCCTCGAGTTAAAAGCCGCCGAACCGGCGGCCCATGGCATGATTCAGCGCGAAATCACCATCAAAGAAGGCGTTGATTCGGACACAGCGCGAAACATCGTCAAACTCATCAAAGACAAGAAACTCAAAGTCCAAGCGGCGATCCAGGAAAATCAAGTGCGTGTCACGGGAAAAAAGATCGATGATCTACAGGAAGTGATCCAAATGCTGCGCACCAGTTCGATGCCGATTCCGCTGCAATTCATCAATATGCAGCGGTGATCAGGTTTTTGGCGCGATCACGGGAGGTCGATAATGGATAAGATTAAAAAGAGCGAGGATGAGTGGAAGAAGGAGTTAACGGACGAGCAGTATTACGTCTGCCGTCAGAAGGGTACCGAGCGAGCGTTCACCGGGAAGTATTGGGATCATCATGAAAAGGGAATGTATCGGTGCGCCTGCTGTGGCAATGACCTTTTCACGTCCGATACCAAGTTCGACTCGGGCACCGGGTGGCCGAGTTTTTGGGCGCCGGTAGCCGAAGAGAATGTACAAACGGAAGAAGACCACAGTTTCATGATGCGGCGAACCGAAGTGATGTGCAGCAAATGTGGCGCTCATCTCGGACATCGGTTTGATGACGGACCGCAGCCAACCCATCTACGCTATTGTATCAATTCCGCTTCTTTGGAATTTGATAAGAACAAATGACTTCGTCGCCAGTGAACGACGTTTCATTTCAGGATCAAGGCTCGGTTCGGTACTGCCACGGCTGTGGCGCAGACAATCTAAACGGTTTACGGATCAAGAGCTACTGGGACGGCGACGAGGCGGTCGCGACATGGCGAGCGCAAGCTCATCATTGCGGTGGCACAGCGGATCATTTAAACGGCGGCATCATCGCATCATTGATCGATTGCCACTCGCTCAACCTCGCCATTGCGCGTGCTTATCGCGATGAGCAGCGTCCGATCGGCAGCACGCCGCGAATCGGGTATGTCACAGCCAATCTCAACGTCTCGTACATAAAGCCGACGCCGCTCGGGGAGACCCTCGAGCTGCGCGCACGGATCGACAAGCTCGAAGGCCGAAAAATTTGGCTCAGCTGCAGCCTCACGGCTCTCGGTGACTTGCGGGCGACCGGCACGGTGCTCGGGGTGCGGGTGAATTGGGAGTAAAGAGTCATTCAAGTCATTCAAATCGTCAGGAAAAAGGGGCTGGCGGGTTTAGAAGCAGATGGAATACACCACGCTCGGAAAAACCGGATTGAAAGTCAGTGTGGCGGGGCTTGGCTGCGGCGGGCCGAGCCGTCTTGGGATGCGCAATGATCCGCAATCGGCAAATCACGCGGTCGGCCTGGTGAAGCAAGGCCTCGATCTTGGCATCAACTTTCTCGATACCGCGCAGACCTATGGAACCGAGCCCATCGTCGCTAGAGCGATCGGCGGCGTGCCGCGCGACAGACTGGTCATCTCGACCAAAAAAACACTTCCGTTAGAAGATAATCCCGATCCCGAAAACGAGGTCAGCAAAGGTCTCGAACAGAGTCTTAAGTTGCTCGGCACCGACTACATCGACGTCTATCATCTCCACGGGGTCGAGCCGAAAGACTACGGTTTTGCCAAAGAACGGTTGCTCCCGGTCATGCGCCGCCTCAAGGAGCAAGGCAAGATTCGCTTTATCGGCGTCACTGAAGGGTTTGTTCCCGATCCGTCGCACCAAATGTTGCAATCGAGCCTGGCTGAGGATGTTTGGGACGTGGTCATGGTGGGCTTCAATATGCTCAATCCATCTGCCCGGAAAACGATTTTGTCGGCAACCATGGAAAAGGGCGTCGGTGTCCTGAATATGTTCGCCGTTCGTCGCGCGCTGAGCCAGCCGCAGCGATTGCAGTCATTGTGCGCGGAATTGATCGCCTCGAAGGCGATCGATTCAGACGGCCTGAATCCATCGGATCCGCTCGGGTTCGTTTTGCAAATGAGCGATGCCGCGACGTTACCCGAGGCGGCGTATCGCTTTTGTCGTCACCAGCCGGGCATTCACGTCGTCTTGACCGGAACCGGGAACCCGGAGCACTTGCGAGAAAATGTCGCGGCGATTTTAAAACCGGCTTTGCCGAAAGCCGTGCTCCGAAAACTCGATCACTTATTCGGTCGATTAGATAGCCTGAGCGGAAATTAATTCCTCGAGAATCGAGGATTCAGAACAAACGATCGCAAGCTTCGTCCACTCTCGATCCGTAGTAGCTCTAGAGTCTGGAAGCTCAGATTTCGTTAATAAAATATAGGAGTCTTGACCGTGATACCGGAGTGGCGTCAGAAAGGGCGTCTGACATACGCCGCAGAATTCCCGGATTCTCGTCGTCCGAAATGACCATGCGCTGTTGCGTTTACTTCCAGGACACTACGCGGTTTGAAACAATTTGGAGTACTGCTCCCAAGGCGCTGGCGCGATGCGCGCGGTTTTGAGATTTTCTTCGACGTGGTTCAACTGTTTCATTCCCACCAACGCGGTGGTCACTCCAGGGGTGGAGCGCACGAACTGCAGTGCGCGCTGGCCATCGGTTTCGAGGCCTTCAAAAGTATCGCGAATCAGGTCCGGGAGATTGCGCGTCAGCTGGCCTTGCAGCACGGATGCGCTGCACATGACTGTGACCCCTAGATGTTGCGCTGCTTCGAGGAGGGTCATCGATTTTCCGTCTACCTGTTGGTTAGCATTCGATAGAGCTTCAGTCATCCCGAGGTTCAGGGGCAACTGTACGATGCGAAAATGGTGGTCTTTGCCGCCGGCTTTTTCCGCCAAGCTGACGACGTGCGCTAACGAGAGATAATCCTTGGCTTCGGGCGGATTGCGATAGGCATTCCAGGTGGCCGTGCCGTAGAGCCGGAGTTTGCCTCGCGCGACAGCTTCCTCCAACGCCTCAAACGCGTTCACCAAGCGTGCGTCGAACTCCTCAAGTGAAATTTTCCCAAGCTGGCTTTCGGGGTTGTGCACGTAGTAGATGTCCACGCACTCAAGATCGAGATTACTCAGGCTCGATTCGAGTTGATTCAACAAGTATCTCGGTGTCATGCAGTGATAGCCGCCAACAATATCCGCGGCGGCCGCCACGCCGCTCTCGACGAAGGTCTTTGTAATGTAGTTTTTCGGATCGCTTGGCGGCATACTATCAAATGGTAAAAAACCGCCTTTGGTCGCAATCACGAGTTCATCCCGCCCGTAGCCTTTTCGCCCGAGTTCTTTAAGTGCCGTGCCGATCGAGCGTTCACTCCGCTGACAACGATAATTGATTGCGGTATCGATGACATTGCAGCCGGATTCGACCGCGCCAACGACGGCCTGGTGGTATTGCGCGTCCGTGGCTTCGTCATAATTGCCCAAATACGTCCCGACGCCGATGGAAGAAACCCATAGCCCCTGCAAAGCGCGGAAGTGCTCCGGGGCAATGATGCCTGCAAAACGCTTTCGATAGCGTTCCGTGCCTTCTGGCGTAGCGAAGTTCGGTGGTGTCATGCGCCTTTTCCTTTTGTTGTAGCGAAGAGCTCAAAGATCGACCGTGCGGAGATCTCCGATCTGTCGGCCGATCCAGTCGCCCTTGGAAAATTACGGTGAAATTTTCGCAATCCTTGGGAGAATATGTAGAAACCGATATAAATGCGCAGCACCGCATGAGATACTTCCGTTCCTTGAGGTTCATGATGCTCTCCGCACGGTGACGGGAGCGCGTGAGCGAAGCGTCTACACGGCTCGGGCGGCTTGAAAATGGCGACTGTGAAAACGAGCCCCACCATATCCCTGGTGGCAGCCACGATCAAGGAATAGGGTCAGTGAGGCAGACCAGCAAGTGAACAGGCTTGCCGTTTGGCCGAGCCGGCTAAAAGGAATCCTTCATCTTTCTGACGGCGGCGAAAACCGAAACCGGATCAAGTGCGGTGCTGGGGTTTACCGATTTCACGCTCGCTTGAATCTCCTTGCTATCCCAGCGAAGAAACGGATTGGTTTGCTTCTCTTCCTCCAGTGTCGATGGCACGGTCGACGTTCCACGCGAGCGCAATCCCTGGACGCGCTCAAAGCGCGAGGCTAGCTTGGGATTTCTAGGCTCGAGGGAGATCGCAAACCGCAGGTTGCTCTCGGTGTATTCGTGCCCGCAATAGACTTTAGTGTTGTCCGGGAGCGCCATCAGTTTTTTTAGCGAGGCGTGCATTTGCTCCGGCGTGCCTTCAAAGAGCCGGCCGCAGCCGGCGGTGAACAGTGTATCGCCACAAAAGAGATTGTTGTCGAACAAAAAAGCGATATGACCGGTGGTGTGCCCGGGAATGAAAAAAACCGCTCCCTTGACCTC